>ERZ795046.228-NODE-228-length-72055-cov-12.699472_pt1 | contig 72055 bp, 64 predicted proteins | sample MGYA00375130_ERZ795046 | MGnify/ENA primary metagenome ERZ795046 (study PRJEB30175, sample SAMN05720202) | activated sludge metagenome | isolation source: anaerobic digester from wastewater treatment plant | place: Japan | collected 2015-05-15 ... | reverse complement strand
CAAATACATAAATTTGGATTAATCTTTGTTGGTCCTGAATGTAAAAAGATAATTAAAATTTAAAAGAAAATTTGGAGTATTTTTTTACCAAGTAATCTAATAACTTTTAAATAGAAAAAAATAATTTTTGGTGAAAGTAAAAATTTTATAAGTCTATCAATTTTATACTACTGCAAAAATATTAATTTATATTTAATTAACTATATTACTTGACTTTATTTTATAGATAAATTAAACAAAGCAAATAAAAGAAAGGAGAGATGGCTGAGTGGTCGAAAGCGGCGGACTCGAAATCCGTTGTTCTCATTTTTGAGAACCGTGGGTTCGAATCCCACTCTCTCCGCCATTATATCTTATTCGTTAAACTAATTTTATTTTGAAAAAATAAGAATAATTTTTTGAATTATAAAACAAATTAAAAAATACAAAAAAGCAGAAAAAATAATCGAGGCACCTGATGGTATTTCAAATAAATAAGAAAGATAAAGTCCTAAAAAACAAGATAAAAAACAAAACAAAATTGAAAGTAAAATAATCCTTTTAAAATTATTAGTAAAAATATTTGCAGTTGCTTGTGGAATAGTTAATAAAGCAATAATAAGAAAATTACCTACCACTCGTAAATTAATAACAATAGTAAAAGTGCATAATAAAAATAAAAGTAATTTTATTAAATTAACAGGCAATTTTTGGATTCGAGCATATTGTTCATCATAGGATATATATAAAATTTCATTATAAAAAAAAACAAAAAATAAAATAATTACAATATCAAGGATGAGCATAGTTAATAATTCAAATCGTGAAATAATTAAAATATTGCCAAACAAATAAGTCATTAAATCCTGTGAATAACCAGTTTTAAGAGAAACAAAAAATACACCAAGTGCCATACCAAAAGCCCATAAAATTCCTATAAAAGAATCTTCACGAATATTAATTTTATCTGGAAAATAATTTAATAAAAAACTAATTAACAAAGCATAAATCATTACTGAAAATAAAGGATTAATGCCAACTAATAAACCAAAACCAATACCAGCTAAACAAGAATGAGCTATACCGCCACTGATAAATACTAATCTTTTAGCAACAATATAAGAACCAATTATACCACAAGAAAATGATGTTAATATTGTCGCTATTAATGCATTTATAAAAAATTGATAATTTAATAATTCTAACATACTATTTTGATTAATGAATATGTTCTTTTAAAATTCTATGTGGAAATTTGCCATGAGCTATTAAATCAACCGGACATTTATATGCTTCTGAAATTATTTTGTCACTAATTTCATTTGAACTATGATAAAAAAGTGTTTTATTTATACACGCAATATTTTTAATATAAATTGGTATTATTCCAATGTCATGTGAAACAAGAATAATTGCTGTGGTTTTATTTAATTCTTTCATTATCTCATAAATAGTAAATTCAAATTCTTTATCTATATAAGTATCAGGTTCATCTAAAATTAAAACATTGCAATTTGATATTAAAGCACGACATATTAAAACACGCTGTAATTGGCCGCCTGATAATTCACCTATTGGTTTATTTCTTAAATTTAATATGTTAAATTTATTAAGTAAATTTTCAGCTTTTTCAATATCTTCTTTTGCCCATTTCTTAAAAATTCTTTTTTTTCTAATCAAACCAGAAAGAACAACATCAAGGACAGAAATAGGAAATTTTCTGTCAAACATATTTAATTGTGGAACATAACCAAAATTAATATCAATATAAAATTTGATTTCACCTTTAAATGGCTTAATTAAACCAAGTATCAATTTTATTAATGTGGTTTTACCACTTCCATTAGCACCTATTATCCCCAAAAAATCATTCTCATATATTTTTAAATTTACATCTTTTAATACAATATTATCGCTATAACCAACATCAATATTTTTTAATTCTATTATTGTTTTCATTTTAAATACTTATCAAAAACATCTACAATTAAATTCATATTTTTTAACCAATCATATTCAAGTGGATTAAATTCAATTACATTGCCTTTTATTTCATTGGCAATTGATTTTGCACGTTCTTTTGGAAATTGAATTTGCACAAATATTATTTTTATTTCTTCTCTTCTGGCAATATCAATTATTTCTTTTAGTTTAAATATTTCTGGCTCTTTTCCTTCATATTCTATTGATATTTGTTCAAATTTATAATGTTCAGCAAAATATGTTAGATTAGGATGATATATTACAAATTTCTTATTCTTCTTCTCTTCTGATATTTTTTTTATCCGATTTTCTAATTCATTTATTTCACTTAAAAATAATAAATAATTTTTTTTATATTTTTCTTCTGCATCTCTATTTATTTCTAAAAGTGAATTATAAATATTTTCCAGCATTATTTTTACGCATTGCGGTGATAACCAGATATGTGGTTCAACTTCTTCTTCTTCTTCACTTTGATTATGTTGTTCATCTTTATGATGATGCTCTTCACCTTTTATAAAATTAATATTTTTTGATGTATTAATTATTTTTAAATCTGGATTTATTTTTTTTATTCGTTCAATTAAATTTTTTTCAATTGGTAAAGTTCCAACTATAAAATAAAATTCTGAATTTGATAAATCTTTTATTTGTTTTAATGAAGGTTCAAAAATATGTGGATTAAAATTTTCTGGTATTAAAACATTTATTAAATAATCATTGCCCACAATTCTTTCTACTAAATATTTTTGTGGTGGTATTGAAACAGTTAAAATATTTTTATTTACTAATTTTTTATCTTTTTGACCAGAACAACAAAAAAATAAAATAAATATAAACACAAAAATTAAAAAAATTTTCATAAAAAAGAATTTATTTGGAAGTCATAGTATAAACGCCATCCCACCCTGCACCAGGTGGCTTTTTTTTATAATATTTACAGCGCTCTAAATATACTGCTGATGGTCCATCATTTTTATTTTTTAATATATTTTGAAATATTTTTATTGCAGTATTCCAATCCTGATTAAAATATGCATCAAGTCCCTTTTCAAATTCTATAATTAAATTTACATCAACATCTTTTTTATAGCCAACCACTTCATAAATAACTACTGGTTCATTCTTACCTTTTACTTTTATCTTATCTAATTTTCGAAAAACAATTTCATCAGAATTTATTCCGTCTCTTGTCGAGGCACTGATCACAAAATTAATACCATACACTTTTCCAACGCCTTCTAATCGTGAAGCTAAATTAACATTATCACCAATAACCGTAAAATCACGACGATAATATTTACTTCCTAAATCACCCATATACAAATTTCCAGAATTAACACCAATTCGCATATTTAATTTATTAGTCTGTGTCTCATTAAATTCTTTTAATGCATTCAACATATTTATACCTGCTTTAACAGCGTCTAATTGCCCTTCTTTTGGATTACCAAAAATAGCCATAATTGCATCACCAATAAATTTATCAATTATAGCATTATGATTTTTTAATATTTGACACATTATATCAAAATATTCATTTAATAATGATAATAATTCCTGGGCGGGTAATTTTTCACAGGTTGTAGTAAAGCCTGCTAAATCAGTAAACATAACAGTAACATAAGCTTCTTTTGCACGCATTTGATACATAAGTTCTTTATCCTTTGAGCGTAATTTGGCATCTTCAAGTGCTGCATCAGAAACATAAAATTTAAGTATTTCTCGCTCTTTTTGCATCTTCTTTTCTGCTAATAATCGTTCAACAATTACTATTAATTTATCAATAGTAAATGGTTTTGTAAGATAGGCTTTTACACCTGTTCCTGCACTTTTTGCTTTATCTGATTTACTATCACGCGAGGTCAACATTATTACTGGTATATCTTTTAATTTCTTATCTTTTCTTAATGCCTGACAAAAATCCCAACCATTCATTATCGGCATATCATAATCGGTGGTTATTATATCAGGTTCTATTTCTCTTGCTTTTTCTAATCCATCTTTTCCATTAACTGCATAAAAAACACGAAAACCTTGTTGCTCAAAACCCTGAATCATTATATTTCTTATTGTCTTACTATCATCTACAACCAATACTTTCTCTCGTGTATAATGTGTTGTCTCTGTTATTAATGCATTTATTCTACTTATCAACTCTTCATTATCTATTGGTTTTGTGAGATAATCATTAGCACCTGCATCAAAACCTCTATCAATATTTAAACCACCTGTTAATGAAGATAATATAACGAATGGAATATTTTCAGTTTTTGGATTTGTTTTTACTCGCTTACAAAATTCATAGCCATCCATCTCTGGCATTTCTATATCACTTAAAATTAAATCAGGTTTTTTTCTTTCAAGTATTTCAAGTGCTTCTTTTCCATTATATGCTTCAATTACATTAAAATTATTTTCCATTAAAATTTGTCTTAATTGTGTATGTATTGTTTTACTATCATCTACTATTAAGATAAATTTCTTATTAAATAATAATTTTTCAAATTCCATTATTAATTGTTCATTTGTTGTTGGCAATCTTATATAACTGATTGAATTATCCATTTCCATTATATCAGTTGGAATAGAATTAAATGAATAGAATAAAATTGGTATGTTAGTATATCTTGATTTTTTTCTGATAATTGTATAAATATCTTCATTTTCTTTATTTTTTAAATTAATATACATAAAAATAATATCAGGTTGAAAATTGTCAATCACTGAAGTTATATCTTCAGTATTTAATAAAAATTTGGTGTTTTCTTTTATTTCTGTTGCTAAAGTTTCTATATATTCACTTATCGTCTTATTAGGAGATATTACTAATACTTTTTTTGAAAACATATTACGCTACACCTAAATTTTTTGAGCGTTCTGTAATTGATTTCGCTGTATTAAATATTCCCATTATATCTAATATAAAAATAACTGTTCCTTCGCCTAATATTGTTGCTCCACTTATATGCTTAATATTTTTTAATATATTTCCTAATGATTTAATTACTATTTCCTGATGACCAATTATTTTATCTATTATTAATCCAATTTTTTTATCAGACATCTCAATTATATTTACTATATATCTTTCATTATTATCTTCTATGTTATTTATTTCAAGTATTTTACTTAATCTAATAACTGGTATTATTTCACCTCTTAATTTCATTACTGTTGATGAACCTATCTCCTTTATCTCATTCTTTTCTAATGTTATTGTCTCTTTTATAAATGTCAATGGAATAGCAAATAATCTTTTGGAAATTTCTACTATTTGAACATTTATTAATGAAATAGTTAATGGTAAAATTATTTTCATTATTGTTCCTTTATCAATTTCTGATGTAACCTTTATTGAACCATTTAATTGTTTTATATTTGTTAATACTACATCCATTCCAACACCACGACCTGAAATTTCTGTTACTTTTTCTGCACTTGAAAAGCCAGGTAAAAATATTAATTCTATTGCTTCTTCATCACTCATATTCTTTGCTTGTTCTGGTGTTATAATATTTTTTTTAATAGCACTTTCTTTTATTTTTTCAGGGTCTATTCCTTTGCCATCATCTTCTATTGTTATTATTGCTTGATTATTTTTATGTTCAGCTTTTATTCTTACTATTCCTTCTTCTGGTTTTCCTTTTTTTATTCTTTCCTCTGGTGTCTCTATTCCATGGTCTGCTGAATTTCTTAATATATGGACAAATGGGTCATTTAATTTTTCTATCACTGTTTTATCAAGTTCTACTTCACTTCCTATAATTTCTAATTTTATTTTCTTTTTTAATAATTTGGCATTATCACGAATAATTCTTGGCATTTTATCAAATAATTGTGCTATTGGAACTAATCGTAATTGCATTACACTCTCGCGTAATTCTTTTATTATTAAATTTAAGTGCTCATCTAAATACATTGCCTGCTGTAAATTATCATTAAATATTTCCTCAAATGATTTTAATTTTTCATTATACATTGAAATACTTTTTATATTTAATGCATCAATTTTTTCTAATTGTTCATTTATTATTTTTTGTATTTTAAATAATGAACCTGTTTTATTCATATCTTTTATATGTCTTGATATATCTTCATTTTTTATTCGATTTATAGTATGTATATATTCTTCTTTGTTTATTTCTAATTCATTTAATATTATTTTTAACATCTCACTTAATTCATAAAATTTCATTATGTCTTTATTAAATCTGATTTTATCAATAATAATTTCTCCAACTAAATTCATTATTGTATCTAATTTTTTTATATTTACTCTTATTGATGTTGTTAATTGCTCGACCTCTTTTTTACCTGCTTTTGGTTCAGCACTCTCTTTTTTTTCTAATATTTCTTTTTTGGTCTCAATTTTTGCTTCTGCTTCTTCTACTTCTATTGGTTTCTTTTCAAGTATTGAATTTAATTTTTTTACTATTAGCGAAATATCAATATTTGGATTTTCTTTTTCTATAATCTTATTTAATATCCGTTTAATATAATCCACACATTCAAATAAAATATCGAAAATATTTGAATCAATTTTCAATTCTTGCATGCGAACTTTATCAAGTATATTTTCAGATTTATGTGCTAATGTATTTAAAACCTGTAAATCTATTGCTGCTGAATTTCCTTTTAATGTATGCATTGCGCGAAATATAGAATTTAATACTTCCATATTTTCTGCATCATTTTCAAGATTTATAAAACTCTTTTCTAAATTATCAATTATTTCTTTTGTCTCTTCTATAAAATCACCTAATAAATTCTCATTTGCTGCTCTATCCCATTCTTTTATTTCTATCTCCTCATATTGCTCTATTTTTTTTGTTTCTTCTTTGCCTTTTACTTCTTCTTTCTTTTGAAAAGTATCTTTGTATTTTATTATTTGGATTCTTATTTGTTCTTCTGAAAATTTTGTTTCCAATACTTTTTCAAAATCATTAAAAAATTCTGTAAATATTTTTAATTTTTCTTCTTTGTAATTATTTTCATTTTGAAAATATTTTATAAGGTTTAATATTAAATCACCTAATTCATTATAATCTTTTATATATAACATTCCAATTATTGTTTCAATACAATATAAAAATATAGAATTAAATTCTTCTTTATTTTTTGGTATTTGATATTTTTCACCTTTTTTTATTGTTTTTAATAAATCTTTTATTTCATTTATATAATTTTCACTTACCATCTTTTATTCAAACCTTTTTACTGCTTCTGAATTTAATATATTTGGTATATTTATTATTGTAACAGGTTTTTTTTGATAAATTAACACACCACTAAAATAGTTTTTTACTTCCTCTGATAAAGTTGGTGGTAATGTATTACTTAAATTTTCATCAGAAGAATAAATACCAATCATTTCGTCAATTATTATGCCAAATGTCTTATTATCATAATATACAATTATAATTTTTTCACTCAATGAATTATTTTTCTTTAATAAAAATAATGATTTAAAATCGAAAACAACAACTATTTCTCCGCGTAAATTTATTACACCTTTTATATAGTCTGGTGTATGAATTACTGGTGTTATTTCTAAATTACTAACTACTTCTTTTATTTGTTCTATTGGTATTCCAAATAATTGTTCGTTCAATTTAAAACAGATATATTTTTTAATTTCAATCATAATTAAAAATTTCTATAATAAAAAAATATATTTGTAAAGATTTTTTTATTGACAATTGTCTAAAATCATTAGAAAATAAAATAATAAAAAAAGTTAAGGAGGAAAATTAAATGAATAAAGGTAAAAAAATAATTTTATTAATCATAGTTTTATTTTTATTCCAAATTTTATACGCAAATGAACCTGCTTCTATTTTCTTTTATAATCCAGACTCCAATATTGAAAATTTTGCTTTATTAGTTACTAACTTTACAAATTATTTTAAAGGAAATATCCCTGATTTTAAAATTCAACCATTTGTTAATATTGAAACACTTGTTAATGAAGCATTAAAAAGAAATCCTGCTTTTATTATTTTGCCATACTGGAATTATTTATTATTATTAAAAGACAAATCTTTTAATCCTTTGGGTTTAGAAGGCATATTAACTCCAATGGTTAATTCAAATGTTTTCTATAAAAAATTAATTTTAATAAAATCAAATTCATCAATTAAAGATATAGCAAATTTAGAAGGTAAAGCAGCAACAACTTCATTAGGTCTCCAAAGTGTTGATTTTTTAAATGAGTTCTTATTTCAGGATAAAGTAGATTTAAAAAAAATAACTTTTATATGGACAAAAAAAGATATGGATAGTTTATTAGCATTAAAATTTAATCAAGTGCAAATTGGTATTATCAGTGATAAGACATATAGTGAAACCAAAAAGACGCAGGCTGCAATGTTAAGTGATATAAAAGTTTTGAAAGAATCAAAAGAAATTCCTGAAATAGTTTTAATAGAATTAAAAAACAATAGCGATGCAAAAATATCAACAGAAATAAAAAAATTATTTTTAAATATGCATAATTCTGATGATGGTAAAAAAATTTTACAACTTTTAAATTATGATAAATGGGTCGAATTTAAAAAATAATGCGGAGGTTTGTATGAAAAAAAATATATTAATTTTAATAGGACTTTTTTGTTTTACTGCTGCTTTATTTAGTGCTGAAAAAATCGCAGTAGTTAAAAGTGCTTCTCTTGCTACTTATGATGTTGCTATCGATGGTTTTAAAGAATCAATTTTAATGGCTGGTATTAAAAATGAAATTGAAATTTATGATATGAAAGGTGATGATAATATTGCAAAAGAAATTATTGAACAGATTAAAAATGATAAAAATATAAAATTAATTTTTACACTTGGTGCAAGAGCAAGTGATATGATTGCTTCTGAAATTAAAGATATTCCTATTATTTTTTCTTATGTTTTAAACTGGAAAAATTATCCTTCTTTAAAACAAAAAAATGTAACAGGTATTGAATTTGAAATTCCACCTAATATTACTTTAACTCTTTTTAAAATGCTTGCTCCTGATATTAAAAAAATTGGTATTATTTATAATGAAAAAAATTCTATGGAAATAGTTAAGGAAATAACCAAAGAATGTGAGAATAATAATTTAATTTTAATTACAGAAAATATTTCTTCACCTTCAAAAATTAAAAGTGCTTTTAAAAATCTTCTAAAACAAAATATAAATGCTTTCTGGTTTATTGCTGACCCTATTTTAACACAGGATAGAAAACAATTTTCTGAATTAATAGAAAATTGTAATAAAGAAAAATTATTTACTATTACTGTAACTGAAAAATTAGTTGAATTATTTGGTGTCTTATTTGCCGTTGCGCCTGATTATAAAACAATTGGTTCACAGGCTGGCAGCCTTGTACAGAATATAATTCTAAATAATAAATCAATTGTTGATTTGCCTGTTGAAACTCCAATGGGAACTGTTAATGTCTTAAATAAAAAAACATCAGATAGTATTGGTTTAACAATAAATGATTTTCTTATAAGAATGTTTAATAATGTTTATGAATAATTGCTTTTTTTAATATTTCTTTTTCTACACCTTTGTAACAATTATAAATTTTTTCCTTTACTTATATGTCTTAAATATTTAATAATATAAATGATAATAAAACTCTTATTATTTTTTCTCATTTTTAAATCAATTATTTTTTCAGATAATTTAATTAAAGGAATTGATGCTTCTTATGTGGATGAACTTTTAGAGAAAGGTGCAGTATTTAAAGAAAATAATGAAGAAAAAAATATTTTTGATATTTATAAAAACAATGGTATAAATTATATCAGATTAAGATTATGGCATTCCCCAAAGAATAATTATTGTAATTTAGAACATACGATTAAAATTGCTAAAATAATTAAATCAAAAAATTTGAAATTATTATTAGCAATTCATTATTCTGATGATTGGGCTGACCCGTCTAAACAAACTATTCCAGCATTATGGCAAAATAAATCATTTAATGAAATTGAATTTGAAGTATTTAATTATACTCAAGAAATAATTAATTCTTTTAAGGAAAATAATATTTTGCCTGATATTATTCAAATTGGTAATGAAATTGAAAATGGTTTTTTATGGGATTATGGTAGAATTAACAATTTTACAAATTTTATGAATTTATTGAAACAAGCAATTTTTGCTATTCATAATAATTTAACTCAAGAGCAATTAAAAAAAGTAAAAATATTAATTCATATTTCCTGTAGTACTAATTATAATAAAACTATCTGGTTTTATGAAAATCTAATTAATGAAAATGTCCCTTTTGATTTAATTGGTTTATCATATTATCCGTGGTGGCATGGGACCCTTGAACAATTAGAAAACAGCCTCAAAATAATCAGTAAAAAAATTAATAAAGAAATAATTATTGTTGAAACAGCATATCCCTGGACATTAGATTGGTTTGATAATAAACATAATATTATTGGTGAAACCACACAATTATTAAATAATTATCCAGCGTCGCCAGCAGGGCAATTAAAATTTATAGAACAATTATTTAAAATCATAAAAAATATATCTAATGTAAAAGGTTTATTTTATTTTTCTGCTGATGCTATTAGTTGTAATTCTTTTTCTTCTGATTGGGAAAATTTAACTTTGTTTGATTTTTATGGTAATGCTTTACCAACATTAAAAATTTTTTTAAAAAATTAAAAAATAATTGACTATTTTAATTTTTATAAATAGAATAATTTTATTATGAATAAAGAGGAAGTAAAAATTTTAATTGCTGATGATGAAGAAATAATTAGAAAAGGCTTAAAAAAATTATTAAATAATAAAGGTTATACAAATATCATTGAAACTGATGACGGGAAAAAAGTATTATCATTATTAAATGAAATTCCAATTGATATTTATATTCTTGATATTAAAATGCCTGGTGTTGATGGTATAAAACTTTTAAAAGAAATTAAAAAAATTCAAAATAAATCGAAAGTAATAATTATAACAGGTCATGGAAATATTGAAAATTGTCGTGAAGCATTTTTATTTGGTGCAAGTGATTTTCTTACCAAACCTTTTGATATTGAACAGTTATATAATTGTCTTGAAAGAGTGATACAGGAACTTTCATTACAACCTGAAACATTAGAAAAAATTGGTGACCAAAATTTATCTGATGAAATTCTAAAATTAATTAATATTATTTATGATAAAAACACTGATAATACTTTGCGGGAAAATGCTGTATTAAAATTAGGAAAACTAAAAGATAAGCGTGTTATTCCATTATTATTAAATTTATTAAATACTGCTGATAAAAATTTAAAAGAAAAAATTATTTTTGTTCTTGGTAGAATTGGTGACCCAATTATATATGAAGAACTATTACAAATCTTAAAAAATGAAAAAGAAGATAATGAAATAAGATTGGCTGCAATAATGGCTTTAAATTTTTTAGGGAAAAAAGAAATAACGAAACCTTTTATTGAAAGAATCCAAATAAAAATCAAACAAAAAACTTTAAAGAAAACTGAAAAAGAATTGATAAAAAAAGAATTAAAATTATCACCTAATATTAAAATCGAAATTACTAAAGATTTATTTGTGATTTATTTTTATAATGATTTGACTCTTGATGATTTAAAAAATCTCAATGATTTTATTGAAAATGAAAATACAAAAAAAATTATTGAAAATATATTTAATATAAATCTTAATTTTTTCTATGCTTTAAATGCTCCTGATGAGCTTTTGGATTTTATTAAAAATTTGAATAAAAATTTTCCACATATGATTGTCTATCTTTCAAAAAAATATTCACCTGTTAATGAAGCAATTATAAAACTTGAAAATGAATTAAATATAAATTATCTGTAATGAATAAAATAATTCAATTATTCGATAATTCGCCAATCTATATATATTATATATCTTCAAAACAATTTAAAATACTAAAAAAAAATCATTCGTTAAATGTCTTAGAAAACAACAATAAATTAAACGATAATTTAATTAAAGAATTGAAAAAAAATCTTGCTAATAATAATTATCAATTTCTCTTTGAAACAAAACAAAATAATTCTAATTACTATTTTAATATTTTTATTAAACCAAATAAAAAAAATTTAATTTTAATTATTGTTGATGAAACAGAAAAAACAAAAATAAAAGAGAATTTCGATTTATTAGATAAAAAAAATAAATTATTATTCTGGAATTCTCTTGATTTAATTTTATATTTAAATCCAGATGATTTATCAATAATTGATATAAATTTAAGTGCTTCACACTTTTTTAAAAATCGCCGGGCGCAATTACAAAATAAAAAAATAACTGAACTCCTGCCAATTGAAAAAAATAATATATTTTATGACTTTATTAATGAAATTAAAAAGAATGGTTTAAACATTATATCTGATATAAAATTAATCTCATCTGTTAATACAGTAAAATATTTTAATGCTTTTGGAATGATGATGGATTTAGAAAAAGAAATTTCTTTATATTTGAATTTCCGTGATATTACTGATTATAAAAATATGCAATTAAAAATTATTCAAAATGAAAAACTTATTTCTTTAGGAACTCTCGCTGCCGGTATTGCACACGAATTAAGTCAACCTCTTGCTGGTATTAATTTTTTTGTTAAAATTTTAAATGATGAATTAAATAAATATTCTATAAATTCAGATTCAATAAATGAAGCAATTACAATAATAAATAAAGAAATTAAAAAAGCAGATACGATTATTTCTTCTTTAAAAAATTTATCAAGAAAGCCATCATTTGAAGTCAATGAAAAAATGGCTTTAAATAAAACAATACAAGAAGCTTTATTATTAATAAATAAACTTTTTGAAAAAGAAGAAATAAAAATAAATTTAAATTTATCAGAAAACGAATTATATTCACCTGGTAATAATAATCTTATGACACAGGTAATTACCAATTTAGCTTTAAATGCTCGCGATGCTATGAAAAACTCTAAAACTAAAATAATTGAAATAATTACTGAAAATAAAGAACAAAAAAATTATATTATTTTTCGTGATACTGGTACTGGCTTTGATGAAACTATTATTAATAAAATATTCGAACCTTTTTTCACAACAAAAGAAGTTGGTGAAGGTGTAGGACTTGGTCTTACTATTTGTTATGATATTATAAAATCTTTTAATGGAAATATTTATGCTAATAATGCTGATTCTGGTGGGGCTCAATTTACTATTGAATTACCTATCTACAAATAAAATTTTTTCTTTGAATTGACTTTTGTTGTTTTTATATGATATAATTTTTAAAAATTATTAGGTGGTTTTTTATGAAGAAAAATTTTTTTCTTTTTATTGTTTTTATTTTTAGTTTTTATACTTTTATTTTTGCGTCTGATAAATATGCAGGCGACTTTTTAAATAATGGGGCAAGCGCGCGTGCAATTGCTTTAGGTAAAACAGGTTTTATTAATAATTTTGATGCTTCTTCTGTTTTCTGGAATCCTGCGCTTCTTTCTAATTTATCTGGTCAAAATCTTTCTTTTATGTTAAGTAAACCATTTGCTAATGTTAATGGCATTCAATATCATACTCTATTTTTTGCTTCCAATATTTATAATGATATTTTTGGTTTTGGTTTAATTTACGAATCTGCTGATGAAATGAAAAAAGTTACAAATACTGGTTTAATTCAAGGTGATTTTTCTGCCCGTGATATTGCTTTTTTATCTGCTTACTCAAAAAAATTATCTGAAAATCTTTCAGCAGGTTTAAATTTCAAAATTGTTAATCAAAAAATTGATACATATAAAGGCACAGGCTTTGGTGCTGACCTTGGTCTTAAATTTTCTTTATCTAAAAATTTACATTTTGGTTCTACTCTTAAAAATATTCTTCCACCTTCAATTAAATTAAATTCTAAAACTGAAAAATTTCCATTAAGAGCAGAATTTGGAAGTAATCTAATTTTATTTGAAAACTTAAATTGTTATTATGGCTTTTCTTATGAAAACAGTGATTTTATGCATCATATTGGTTTTGAATACCTAATTAAAAATTTTCTTGATTTACGGACTGGATATGATGATGAAACTGATGCTTTTAGTGCAGGTATTGGTGTTAAATTTGTTTCTTTTCAGTTTGATTATTCTTATAAAACGCATAAAACATTAGGTGCTTCACATATTCTATCTTTTAATTTATTTAATTTTTAATTATGTTCACAGGTATTATTAATGAAATTGGTGAAATAGAATATTTTGAAAGAGTATCAAATAATTTATTTTCTATTTCTATAAAATGCCATAAAATCCTTAACAATATTCAAGTTGGGGAAAGTATTGCTGTTAATGGTGTTTGCTTATCTGTTAAATCATTCTCTTCTTCTTCTTTTGCTACAAATATAATGCTTGAAACAATAAATAAGACTACATTTAAAAATATGTCATTATTAAAATTCGTTAATTTAGAGCGTGCTTTATTACCTAATACAAGAATATCTGGTCATTTTGTTTCTGGTCATATTGATGGCATTGGAAAAATTATCGATATAGAAAAAACAGAGGGCAATTACAATTTAAAAATTTCTGCTCCTCAATCAATTATGGAATACATTGTATATAAAGGTTCTATTGCTATAAATGGTGTTTCACTTACTATTGCTGATATAAATGATAATTATTTTTCTGTATCTTTAATTCCACTTACTTTACAGGAAACAAATTTAAAATATCTAAAAATTAATGATGAAGTAAATATTGAAACAGATTTACTGGGTAAATATGTAAAAAAATTTTTATTTACTCAAAAAAAAATAAATAGCAGTAGTAAAATAACAGAAGAATTCTTAATAAAAAATTTATGAAAAAAATTTTTTATTTTATTTTTATTTTTATTTTTAATATTTATCTATTTGCTCATCATATCGATTTAATTGAAGGCGATGTTGAAATCATAAAACCATCAGGTCAAAAAATAAAAGCAATTGATGAAATGCAGGTTGATGAAAAAGATATTATTGTTACTTCAGATAATTCTTTTGTTAATATAGTTTTAGATGATAAAAGTGAAATTTCAATTGAAGAAAATACAAAAATAAAATTAGAGAAATATTTAGAAGAAAAAAATAAAAAACATATTGAGGTAAAATTAGATAAAGGAATGATAAAATGTTTGGTTAATAAAAATGAGATAATTCAAAAAGAATTTAAATTATCAACGCCTGTTGCGGTGGTAGGTGTTCGTGGAACTGAATTCATTACAAATTATAATGAAAATGAAGATGGTGAAATAGATGTATTTACTGGTGAAGTGGAAATATCAAATATTGAAAAACCTGATGAAAAACATATTTTACAAACAGGTGAAAGTTTAAGAATAACTAAATTACGAGAATTTATTAGAGAAAAAATAACTGAATTTAAAAAGGATAGATTAGAAATATTCAAATTAAGAAGAGAAATATTAAAAGCCCAGAAGAAAAAAATTAAATTAAAATTAGAATTATTAAAAATCAAATCTGAAGGTCAAAATGAAGAAAGCGAAAATAAAATAAATCAGGAAATTAATGAAATAGAAAAAAATCAAAAAGATAAAATAAAAGAATTAAAAGAATTAAGAAAACAAATAATAAAAAAAAAAATAAAAAATATAAAAGAACGAATAAAAAATCGCTTTAAAGATGATGAATAACTTTTAAAAAAATTTTAATCTTCAAAACATTTTCTAAATCATCTGTTAAATCAAAAATTTTAAATATTGACAAATAAAAAAAATTCTTATAAAAAATTAAAAATTTTATTAAAAATGGAGGAATTATAAATGGCACTAAAAATTAATGAAATAGCAGAAGAATTAAATAATATCTTAAAAAATGAGTATTCTCAACTTTTTGAAATTTTATCTGATTTTGGAAAACGAATTTATTTTCCAAAAGGAATTCTACATCAATCAGCAGAAGCACAAAAATTAGCAAAAAAATATAATGCAACCATTGGAATAGCAAATGAAAATAATAAAGCAATGTCATTACAGAGCGTTTCAAAATTTATTCCTGAAATTAGTGTAAATGAATATTTGCCTTATGCACCAGCAGCAGGTAAACAACAATTAAGAGAACAATGGAAAAAATTAATGATTGAAAAAAATCCTTCTTTATCAAATAAAAAATTTTCTCTTCCTATTGTCACAAGTGGTATTACTCACGGCTTATCAATTACTGCTGATTTATTTTTTAATAAAAATGATATTATAATTAGTCCAGATATGATGTGGGAAAATTATAACTTAATGTTTGAAACAAAATATCAGGCAACTATAAAAACTTTTAAATTTTATAATTCACAAAATAGATTTAATTTAGAAGGCTTTGAGAAAATAATTAATAATATAATTAAGAAAAAAAATAAGATAATAATATTATTAAATTTTCCAAATAATCCATGTGGTTATTCATTAACAAATCAAGAAGCAAATGAATTATTAAACATCATAAAAAAATATGCTAATGCTGAAAAAGAAAAAAATTTTTTAATTATTTTAGATGAAGCATATTTTGGTTTATTTTATGAACAGGATATTAAAAAAGAATCTATGTTTTCTGAATTGATGGAAATTGGTGAAAATGTATTTACAATAAAATTAGATGCGCCAACAAAAGAGGATTATGTATGGGGTTTTCGTCTGGGATTTATTACTCTTGGTTTATATCAACCACTTGCAACTGATAAGATTTATAATGTATTTGAGAAAAAAGTAACTGGAATTATTAGAAGTGCAATTTCAAATTGTTCTAATTTATCACAGTCAATTTTACTAAAGGCAATGAATGAAGCAACATATAAAGAAGAAAAACAAACAAAATACAATATCTTAAAAGCAAGATATGAAAAAGTTCGTGAAATATTATCAAATCCAAAATATAATGAAGTTTTTGAAGCATACAATTTTAACTCTGGTTATTTCCTTTGCTTAAAATTAAATAAAAAAATTGATTCAGAAATATTGCGAACAAAATTATTAGAAAATGGTGTTGGAGTAATTGCAATTTCTAAATCTGACATTAGAGTAACATTTTCAAGCATTGATATTAATTATCTTGAAGATTTATTTAATATAATTTATGAAACAGCCACAAAAATAAAAAATGGATAGTTGCCTCATATGTTCTAATTGTGATATTAAATATTTGCAAAAAATAAAAATAGAAGATATAGAACTAATTATTTATCAATGTTATAAGTGTGGCTTTGCTTTTCAATCTGAATTTAAGACAAAAAAATTAGATTATGATGAAGATTATTATTTAAGAGAAAAATCTTTTCCGCAAAATTTTTTAAAAGAAAAAGCAGAGTATAAATTTTCATTAATAAAAAATTTTTTAGCAGGAAAAAAATCAATTTTAGAAATTGGTTGTTCAACTGGTGAACTATTAGAAATATTAAAAAAAAATAATTATGAAGTAATTGGCATTGAAATATCAGAAAAAGCACGAAAAATTTGTAATGAGAAAAATTTAATTGTTTATGATGATAATTTTTTTGTTAATAATTCTTCTAAAAAATTTGATGTTATTATTGCTCTTGATGTGATTGAACATTTGAATTCACCTGATTTATTTTTAAAAAAAATTAAAAATTTACTAAATACAAATGGTATAATAATACTCGAAACACCGAATTTTAATAGTATTTTGCGTAAATTAAATCCTTATTTCTGGATTGGCTATAATAAATATCATTTAATTTATTTTAATTGTGAAAATATTATTAAATTTTTTGAAAAAAATAATTTCAAAAAAATTTATATAAATACATCATTAATAGATTTTTTTTCATTAAATTTTTGGAAACGAACAATTATTTTTAATTTAATAAAAAATATTATAAAAAAAATGTTGAAAGTCTCAAATAAAAAAATTCTTTTTCCAACAATAAATAAATACAACTTTAAAAAAATAAATTATTATGGCGATGAAATATTTGCTGTTTTTCAAATTATTTAATCTTTTATTTATTCCATTTTAAAATTATCATAATCTTGTGCCAATAGATTCTGGTCCCTAAAAGATAAATATAACTTATCATTTACTTGACTTATTTTTAATGATATTTCAAAATAATAATTTATTATGATACAAAATATTTTTAAAAGTTTAGCGGTTATAGATATTGGTTCTCATTCTGTTAAAATGCAAATTGGTGAATTACAAGGAAAAGAAAAGATAAAAACTATTGAAAATCTTGTAGTGCCAATTGCAATTGGTCAGGATACTTTTAATAAAGGAATTGTAACAAATTCAACAATTCAGGAATTAATTAATGCATTAAAAAAATTTAAAGAAATGATAGAAGCATATAAAATAGAACATTATAAAGCCTATGCAACAAGTGGATTAAGAGAGGCAAGTAATTCAGAAACATTATTAGAAAGAATATATAATGAAACTGGAATAAGAATAAAACTAATAGAACAAATAGAAGAAATAAAAATATTATATGATGGCTTAAAACAAGAATTTAAAAATAAATATGGTTTTAAAAAAGATAATATTTTGATTATTTCAATTGGTGCGGGTTCAACAATGCTTGTAATTCAATCAAAAGGAAAAATTCTATTTACTGAAACACATAATATTGGCACTTTAAGATTGTTAAAAAAGAATAGTGAAATAAAAAAAACAATGGCATTATCAGTAAAATATAGTGTTCAACGCTTTTTAAATATATTAAAAAATTTTCCACAAATAATAAAGATAGATAAAATAATAGTTTTAAATGATGATATAATAAATATCTTATCCAAAAAGAAAGTAAATCCATTAAAAGAAAAAATATATTTATTTAATTATTCACAAATTAAAGAAATAAATAATGAAATAATTGAATCAAATAAAGAAAATTTGAAAGAACAATATCAATTAACAGATATAATAGCGAATACAACAAAAATTGCTTTTTTAATGCTTGATACATTATTAAATTACATAACACCAAAATTTATTTTATTACCTGAAATATCATTTTCAAGTGCTCTATTAAATAAATTAACATTTATAAAAGAAATAACAATTGAAGAACAAAAAGAATTAAGAGAAAATATTATATCAAGTGCAATATCATTAGGCTGCCGCTATAAAATTGATATGACACACTCATTACATATAAAAAATTTTGCATTAAAAATATATAATTATTTAAAGGAACATTACATATTTCAACCAAATGCAGAATTATATTTAGAAATTTCAGCATTATTGCATGATATTGGTTATTTTGTAAATTCAAAAAATCATCATAAATTTTCTGAAATTATTATTTGTTCATCTGAAATACTTGGTTTAGATTCAGAAGAAATGAAAATTATTGCTTTAATAGCACGCTATCACAGAAAAGCAATACCAAAAAAAAGTCATAAACAATATATGTCACTATCAACAAAACAAAGATTATTAGTTTCACAATTAGCAGGTATTTTACGAATTGCTGATGCACTTGATAGAGAAAACACACAAATTGTTGAAGATATTTTTTTATCATTAGAAAATGGTGTATTGAGAATTAAATTAAAAATGAAAAATAATTTAATAGAATATCTGGATGTATTAAAAACAAATGTAAAAAGTAAAGCAAACTTATTTGAAAATTTTTTTGGTTTAAAAGTAAAAATTGAGGCAATCTAATTATGGAGAAAGAAAAGAAAAAAAAATTAAATAAACCTGAATATTATCTTAATAGAGAATGGAGTTGGCTGGAATTTAATAATCGTGTCCTTTATGAAGCAATAAATAAAGAAAATCCATTATTAGAGCGAGTTAAATTTTTATCTATCGTTACATCAAATTTAGAAGAATTTTTTATGGTGCGTGTAGCAGGATTAAAGAAACAAAAAGAATTAGATACGCCCGGTACTTCAATTGATATGAAATCACCTGCTGAACAATTAAAGGGAATAAGAAAACGAACAAAAGAAATGTTGGAAAACCAATATAATGTTTTTAATGAAATATTAACAGAATTAAAAAAATCAGGGATTGAAATTATAACTGATATAAAAATTCTAGAAAATTATAAAGAAGAATTAAATGTATATTTTGAACGAGAAATATTACCAATACTAACGCCTATTTCAATAGCAGCAACACATCCATTTCCAAATTTAATTACTGGTGCTTTATACCTGGTCGTTGAATTAGAACCTGAAAAGGAAATAACTGAAATTATAGAAAATGTTGAACTCTCTTTTATTCAAATTCCTTCAAAAATAAAAGGTAGATTTTTAAATATTCTTGATAAAAATAAATTTATACCAATAGAAAATATAATAAAATTATTTTTAAATAAGATTTATAAAGGTTCGAAAGTAATATCAGCAAATGTAATTAAAATTACTCGTGATGCTGATTTTTTTATTGATGAAGATGCTGCAATTGATTTATTAAAAGAAATTGAAACAATAATTAAAAGAATGCATAAGCGTTCAATAATTAAGTTTGAATATGAAGCAGGCTTACCAGAACATATATTAAAAATATTAACAGAAAAAAGCAATTTAAAAAAAGATGAAATATATCAAATTAAAGGAATATTAAATTTGAATGATTTATTTGAATTATATAAAAAAATTGAACAAAGTGATTTGAAATTTCCAGTTCGTGAGTCAATAATAAAATCAGATTTCAAAGAAAAAAATATATTTGATGTAATTTCTGAAAAAGATTATTTATTATATCATCCATATCATTCATTTGACCCAATAATTGATTTATTAAACAAAGCAGCAGAAGATGAAAATGTAGTAGCAATAAAACAATTACTTTATCGAACGGCAGATGACTCACAAATAATAAAAGCATTAATAAAAGCAGCAGAAAAAGGGAAATTTGTAACAGTGGTTTTCGAATTAAAAGCACGATTTGATGAAAAAAGAAATATTGAGTGGGCGAAAAAATTAGAAGATGCAGGTGCACATATTATTTATGGACTGGCTGGTTATAAGATACACTCAAAAGCATTAATGATAATCCGTAAAGAGCCATCAGGCACAAAAAAATATATTCATTTAGGAACTGGAAATTATAATGAAAGGACAGCCCGATTATATACTGATTTAAGTTATTTAACCTGCGATGAACGATTAGGCGAAGAAGTATCAGAATTATTTAATTTCCTAACTGGCTTCTCTTATCCACATACATTAACAAATATTGCAATAGCACCATTAAATTTAAGAAAAAAATTTTTATCATTAATCGAACGAGAAACAGAAAATGCAAAAAAAGGATTAAAAGCAAGAATAATAGCAAAAATGAATTCATTATGTGATAAAGAAATAGTGCAGGCACTTTATGCTGCTTCTCTGGCTGGTGTTAAAATTGATTTAATTGTTCGAGGAATTTGTGTATTACGACCAAATTTAATTAAAATAAGTAAGAATATTAAAGTTAAAAGTATAGTTGGTGAATTTTTGGAACATAGCAGAATTTATTATTTTTATAATGCTGGTTCGCCCGAATATTATTTATCAAGTGCTGATTGGATGGAACGGAATTTAGATAAGCGTGTCGAAATATTATTTCCAATAAAACATGATAAATCAAAAAAATTTTTAAATAAAATTTTAAAAATTCAATTAAGTAAAAAAATAAGACATTGGGAATTGAAAAATAATGGTTCATATAAATTAATAAAAACAAATAAATCAAACTTCCAATCTATTTATTCATTTATAATTAAAGAAGTGAAAAAGCAATTAAAGAAAAAAACAATAAATTTTCGAATAATAAAAAAAGAAGAAATTTAAAAAATGGTTGAAGTAATAAATATCACAAAAATAAGGAATAATTTATTAAAATATGCTGAACAAATAAAAAAAGAAAATAAGAAATTTATAATAACAAAAAATGACGAACCTATTGCAATACTAAAAAATATAAATGAAGAAGTTGATTATAAAAATAACAAAAATAATTGTGTGTTATTAATAGTTGGTGCAAAATTAAAAGAAGAAAAAGATGCCAGAAATTTTTTTAAAAACTACAATAAATTATTATTAAAGGAAGATATATTTTCAAGCGTAATATTTGTATATTCAACGAATACAAAATTTATTTGTAATAAAATAAATTATTCTGATATTAGATTTGTTAATAATGAAAAAATCGAACAACCATTTATTTCTTCAATTAAAGCAGGTCTAACAGCAATATCAAATTTTGAAAAATTTTTTATAGTATCTTTTTTAAGTAAATTTCCAGATTACGATGTTTTTTTAAAATTTAAACAGTCAATACAAAAAACAAAAAAAGGAATTTTAATAGCCAGAAAAAAAGACAAACTAACACATCCAATTGCATTTGCAATTAAATATAAAAAGATTTTATTGAAAATAAGAAAAGAATTAGGTATTCCTTATTTATTAAAAAAATTTAAAAATGATATTGAGTTCGTTGATATTTAATCAATAACCTTCTCTAATATATTGTATACTCTGCTGCAAAGTTTTATTAATAAATTTTAAATCAATAAAATTTATTGCATTGCTATCCCAATAAAACGAATTATTAAAAAAATTAAGATTTATATTTTTTTGCGTTGAAATCATACTATCACTAATAATAGAACCAGTCAAAAATAAACTCTCATAAGAAAATCTTCTTTTTGAATAAACAAGCCCTGATATGACATCTAAATTAGTCGCTGAATTAATATTACCATTAATTCTATTTTTACTTAATAAAACTGGCATTGTATCATATAAAGAAATAATATTATTTTTATTTGTTCCTGAAATTCTAATTATACTATCTGCTACAACAGTTCCTAAAATATTTGTTCCACCATCAGGTTTATAACTGATAAGCAAATTATTTGTAAAAATATTATAATCACTCAAAGTAAAATTAAAATTAATTTGTCCTGGATGAAATTTATATGCATAACTCATATTATAAGTTGTGCCAAGGTTAATATTTTCATAACCAGCACCAACTGCGCCATAATGGTCGAGCGGTGGTGATGGTGCATTATCATAATATTCTACCCAATTATTCGCTGGTGAAGCTGATAAAACACACATACTATAAGCATTTGAATTTTTGAAAATACTGTACCAATTTATATTTACATTTCGTCGTAACCCTTCCTCATTACCATTACCATCTATAAAGGCACTTGCACCTGTGCTATCAACTATCCACGAATTATTAAATCGATTTGTATGAAAAAATCTTAATGTTGGATATTGAATTAATCCACCTGCTGTTTGTCTGAAGGATAGATTAACAATAAAATAGCGAGGATAAAAATAATATGTGCGATTAATATTTATTATTCTACCACCTTGATTTATTGTTTTTGTAGTTGTTACAATACTAAGTAAATTACCATCCAGAATTACATTAGTTGCAGCACCAGCAGTATTATAATCTTCGCGCCACGGATTATAATCTAATATCAAAGCAAGAAGCAAATCACCATCATCAGTTCCTAAATAATTTCTTATTTGATTTAACCAACCGCCATTATTATCAAATCTTGCACGATATATTTGATTATTAAATATATCATAAGTAGTAATACGTGGTCCACCATCTACATCAATCTGGTCATTAAATGCAATTGCTGTTTTAACGCCATTATCAAGTGTATCAAAATATAAATAATATACAACCTCTGTTTCAGAAACATCATTCAAATCATCTGGATGAATTACAACTAATAATTGAATAAAATCAATTCCATTTACTCCATTATTATTTGCAGAAGAAATTATTTGATAAGGTAATAAATCACCTTTATATGTTTGTGTATTATTCCGCAATAAACGAATGCTATTTAAATCAATATTATCAATTGGAACAGGAAAGTCAGTAAGAAAATTTATATTTATATAATAATGATGTTGACTATAATCAAGTGCTGCATAACCAACAGGTTTGCGAAAAACTATTCCTCGTCTATAATTCCAGTTTTGATCCCACCATAAAGGACCGCCAATTGTAACATTCCCACGAATATAATATAAACCAGTATAAGAGTTAGAATCAATAAAAGCAGTATCACCTGAATATACTTTTCCATAAGTATTTATAAAAGTTAACATACTGTCAAAATAAACAATTGGCATTGAAACTTTTGAAGCACCATTTGCAACTGCTGAAATACTTACAGAATCATTTACAATAAATGATGATGTATTAATAAAAGCATTTGAATGAATAATACCATTATGAATTGAACCAGTATCAAATAAATTTATACCAGAATCAGCAAGAAGAATATAATGTGGATTTAATGAAATATAATTTATATTACTTACAATAGTATCAAAATAATTTTTATAAGAACCAACAATAATTAAAGTATCAGAATTTATCTTAATTTTGAAATAACCATAAGTATCACTTGATAATGTATAAATATATTTAACAATTTCTGTATCACCATTTATTAAATTCTTATTTAATAAATATTTTGTATATTCCAAACCTGATAAAGAAAGATATTTGGCTTTGCTATAAGCATCGGTATTTTGTGTAGTTTTATAAGAAATAGAGGCTGATTTTAAATAAGCAATTATTATTGATGATAGGATTAATAATATAAATAAAACAATAATAATCACAAAACCTTTATCGAAATTTTTTTTAATCATTTATCGAAAAAAAATTAGATTGATAATTTTTATTTTTATAAATTATAGATACAATTAAAGTAGTATCAAAAAAATTTGTATCTGGACTAATTAAATTAAATTTAACATCATCAAAATCAGTTAATTGCGCTGTATCATTATTTTTGCTATTATATACATATAAAGTATCACCATTAAAAAAATATCTTACATTAAATAATGTTGTATCGTTATTTAAATAAGAAAAAAAATAAAGATGATTTGTATCACAGTAAATATCTGATGAAGAATAATAAAAATGATATTTGATAAGATTAAATAAATTATAAACATTTTTATTATACCAGAGTTTAGAATCAGTAATATTTAATAAATCAATTCCTCTTTCAAAAAAAAGATAAATCGAAGAAATAATAATTGAAATAACCAAAATAGAAATAATAACTTCAATAAGAGTCAAACCATTTTTTTTCATAAAATAAATTTAGCCATGCGGATGATATTTATGAAATTCTTCACGCAATTTTAAATTAGTTACATAAGTATAAATTTGTGTTGTTGAAATATTTGAATGACCAAGAAGTTCTTGAACAAAACGAATATCAGAACCATTTAAAAGTAAATGCGTAGCAAAACTATGACGTAATTTATGCGGCGAAATCTTTTTTTGAAGTCCAATTTTTTTTGAATAATAATCGAGTAAATAATTTATTCCCTGTCTTGTAAATTTTTCGCCCTTACTATTCAAAAAAAAAGTATCATCAGCAAGAGCAGTTTTATTTAATTTATGCCGAACATTCTGATAATATAATAAAAGCCAATTTTTAGCAGTATCACTAAATGGCACCCATCGATATTTACTTCCTTTTCCTTTTACAAGTAACAATTTTTCCTCAAAATTTATATCATTGATTTTTAAATTAATCAATTCGCTAACACGCAAACCAGTAGCATATAATAACTCTAAAATTGCTTTATCACGAATACCTTCAAGTTTATTTGTATCAGGTGCATTTAATAATAATTCAACTTCATAAGGACTTAAATAAACAGGTAATTTTCGATTGAAATGAGGTGTTAAAATTAAAAATGTATAATTTTCATCTATTAAATTTTCTAAACTAAGAAATTTAAAAAACGCTTTTATTGCCGATAATTTTCGTGCTATTGAACTCTCTTTTTCTTTTAATTCATTTCTTAAATTTTCAAAAAATTTCAATATTATTTCTATTTTTAGATTTTTTAAATCATTTAACTCAATTTCATTTTTTTGAAAATATTTTTTTAAATATTCATTGAATTGAATTAAATCATGCTCATAAGATACTATTGTATTTTGACTTAAATTTTTTTCTATTTTTAAATACAACAGGAAATCATTTATTAAGGTAGAAAATGAATTATTCATTATTTCTTCAAAGTTAATAAAATACCATAATTATAATACCACCAGATAACAATGCTAAACAAAATTAAAATGCCGATAAAAATAGCATACATTTTTAAAGATTCATTTATATCAACAATTCCAGTTTTTTCTTCTTTTAAAACATTTTCAATAAGCATTGTTTCTTCTTCAAATACTTTAACTTTCACAATAGGATAAACCATAACTTTCCCATATTTACCATCACCAAAATTAAAAACAGCTTCCCATTCGCCAGTTTCATCAGTTGTTGCAGTTTTTCGCAATCCAACAAATATTGGACAATATTCTCCATTTTTATATGAAGAAGTTTTTTGTAAATTATATTTCTCAATTTCTTCTTTAACTAAATTTTTTGCATATACACGCATGCCTCTTTCTAAATCTTTCATTTGCGTACCATTCACCGGGTCGTGTATTATATCCATTTTTATAAATATTCTATCTTTATCTTCTGCTGAATAATCATATAGTGCTGTTGTTTTTTGTTCTTCCTCTTTTGGTTCTTCACCAAACACACCTGTTGGAATTTCAAGTGATTTAACTGAATCATAAAAAAAATCCGTTTCAAGTGCAGTATCAGAAATAACATCAAGTATTTTTTCTCGTAATCTATTATTTAAATCATTAAATTCATTATTATTAAAATTTTTAATTATATCTTTTATAAAATCTCTGTTATCAAATGTTGCTTTTAATACCTGTCTTAATCCATTTGTTACTGCTGCATTTAAGTCTTTTACTTTTAAAGAATATGCAATTAGTTTACTATCATAAATATACCATTCATCATCAGGATTAAATTCATCATAAAAATGAGGGCGAAGTGCAACCTGTAAATTAAATTTAGATAAGTTATAATTTTCAGAATCAAATACAGCGACAAAAGCACCAAATGCAATTATCTTTTTACTTTTAAATTTTCCTTTTATTATTTTATATTTTTGTGATAAATCTTTCTCGATTGTGGCAGCAGCTTCTTTTATTACTTCTTCTTCTTTCTCGATCTCTTTTAAATCATTTAATACTTCATTAGTGATATCATGTCCCATAAATTATAAATCCTGTAAAAATTTTACTAATGGCATTTTATTCGTAAAAATCAAAATTATAATTAATAAAAAAATCAATAGGGCGATTATATCAAGAATTTTCATTCTAATAAATGGATGTTCAACTAATAGTCTTTTTAACCATTTCAAATAACTTATTATGCTTTTTAACATAATAATATTTTATTCTATTAAATTTAAAATATTAATGTCAAGTAAAAATTTTATAAAAATTGGAAAAGAACAAGCAGATGATGGAACAGCAAAAATAGCAAAGTTAAAAATATAATAAGTAAAAAGGAAGAACTTATTACAAAAAATTTATATTAACATCATTTCTGAAAAGAATAATTTTTATTTACTGATATGGTTATTTATAAAAAAATAAGTAAAGAATAATCTATCATTATTATTTATGTTAGAAAAGAGAGTTACTTTTAAGAAAAATATAGATAAAATTTTATTACAATTTTAATAAATGTTATAAAGAACAATTAATAAATCACGAATTAAATTAGCAACGAAAACAGAAGAATTATTATAGATAATACCAGTAGGTGATAGTTCAACAACATCAGAACCAATTATTTTAGTTTTACTTTGTTTTTGTAATTTATTTATTTCATCTAAAAAAAATAAAAAATCAGAATAAGCAAAACCATTTGGTTCAGGTGTACCAACTTCTGGAATAAAAGCAGGGTCAAAATAATCTACATCAATAGACAAATAAACATTTTTATCTTTAATTATATCTAATATTTTTCCAATATTTTCTTTAATATCAAAGAAAAAATTAGTATTTGAATTAGCATAATCCAATTCATTTTTTGTATAAGCGCGACAACCAATTTGAATAATATTTTTAAAATTTAATTCATCAAAAATTCTACGCATAACACAAGCGTGAGAATATTTATCATTTTGATATTCTTCACGCAAATCAAGATGGGCATCAAATTGAATGATAACAAAATCATCAAAAAATTTTTTAAATACATTTATAATTGGTAAAGTAACAGTATGTTCCCCACCAATAAAAATTGGTATATATTTATTTATTAAAATTTTAAAAACAGATTCTTCTATATCTCTTAAAAAAGAATAACTATCAAAAGATAATTTCATATTACCAATATCAGCAACTGGAAAATCAGCAATATCAATTTTGAAATAAGGTGAAAAAGATTCAACTGTTTTAGAAACAATCCGCAAAATATCAGGGCCAAATTTACAACCACTTTTAAAAGAAGCTGAAATATCAAGTGGTATTCCACATATTATAATTTTAGTATTTTTATTCACCTCAGATTTATAATCAAAAAAAGTTGTAATGTTAACATTTTCTCTAATATTCTCCATATTCACACCGTCCGACAATTCCACATGGTAATAATAATCCCTGTGTTTTTGTTTTCAAGCATACTTCACCAATTATTATTTTGCAATTATTTTTTTTATTTATTGTTAATTGCAAAGTATTAAAAAGTGAAATTGCTGAAATTCCACTTGTATAAATATTTATTAAAAAAAATAAAGGATCATTAGATAATAACATATAAAGCATTTCAAGTAAATTAAATAATTCTTTTTCTAATTTCCAAACTTCGCCTTTTGGACCGCGGCCAAAAACAGGCGGGTCAAGAATTATACCATCATATTTATTACCGCGCCTAATTTCTCTCTTAACAAATTTAATTACATCATCAACAATAAATCGAATTTTTTTATTTTGAAGACCGGATAAATACATATTTTCTTTAGCCCATTGAACAGCGCCTTTTGATGAATCAATATGAATAACTTCAGCATTTGCCGCTGCAGCAACAAGTGAAGCAGCACCAGTATAAGCAAATAAATTTAATACTTTTATAGTTCGTTGGGAATTTTTTATTTTTTCATTTATCCAATCCCAATTTGTTGCCTGTTCTGGAAATAAGCCTAAATGTTTGAAGCCAGTTAATTTAATTTTAAATTTTAAATTATTATATTTTATTTGCCAATGTTCAGGAATTTTTTTATAAAATTCCCAATTACCACCACCTTTATTATTTCGTATATATTTACAATCAGGATTTTGCCATAATTTATTTTTTTGATTATTTTGCCATATTATTTGTGGATCTGGTCTAATTATTATGTAATCATTCCATCGTTCAAGACGCTCGCCCGAACTAACATCCAATAACTCATATTCATTCCAATTTTCAGTATAAAAAATATTTATCATTTTTAAGATATAAAAAAAACAGGTTATATTTTGCGCAAAAAATATAACCTGTTTTTAAAAATAATTCTTTCTTTAAAATGGATTAGCTGAACCACTAACTATTGCAAGAGTATCATTATTTGAGCGATAAACTAACCAATATGGTGGTGCCTGACCTGAAATTGTTGTTTTGCCATTATAGTAACAACCAATTGAAAATACCTGACCATTTGAATTATAAAGAATATTACCATAAGGACCTGTTGGTATTGCTGCAATATATTGTGGTGCTAATGTTGCTAAACTTGTACCATTAACATAAGAAGCACTTGAAGAATCCATACTATACATTTGTAATGCACTCTTAATACTTTCAATTATTGTTCTGCACTTTGTTTCTCTGGCTCTGTCAATTGCTGACATTAACTTCGGTATTGCAGTTGAGGCAAGTATGCCAATAATCGTAATAACAACTAACAATTCAATTAAAGTAAAACCTTTTTCATTTTTTTTCATCTTGCTTCCCCCCTTTCTTTTTAAATTTTTATTTTATAAATTTTTTCTTTTTTTTACTCTCATAATATTATATTACAATTTTTTTATTTGTCAAGTCCTAAATTTTAAAAAAATTTTTTAATTAAAATGAATTAAATTTTTTTCAAAAATGAAAATTTTCTATTGACAAATATAAAGCAGTAAAATAATAAAGTAAATTATGCATCCAATATTATTTCAATTTACATTGCCAATATTAAATAAAGAAATAACAATATACACTTATGGTTTTTTAGTTGCGATCGGCTTTTTAGTTGCGGTATATCTGACAGCATATCGTGCAAAAAAATATAACATAAAAAAAGATGTTATCTTTGACCTTGGCTTTTATGTGATTTTATCTGGTATTATTTGTGCAAGATTATTATTTGTCGCTGTTAACTGGGAACAATTTAAAGATAATTTAATTGAAATATTATATGTTCACAAAGGTGGTATTGTTTTTTATGGTGGGTTTATTGGTGGTTTTTTAACTGTAATCATTTATTCAAAATTCAAAAAAATAGAGTTATTAAAAATCTGTGATTTAATTGCACCACAAATTCCATTAGCACATGCTTTTGGAAGATTGGGTTGCTTTTCTTATGGTTGCTGTTTTGGAAAAATAACTACCATAAAATGGCTTGGTGTTAAATTTCCTGTTAACTCGCCTGCTTATATTGAACAACTGAATAAAAATTTAATTACGCCTGATTATGTTTCTTCATTACCAGTTATACCAACACAATTATTAGAATTATTCTTTTTAATCTTTTTATTTTTTATTTTATTAATACTTGCAAAAAAAATAACTAAATCAGGAATTATTAGTTCAGCATATCTTATATTATATTCATTATGGCGTTTTGTTATAGAATTTTATCGTGGAGATGACCGTGGTTCATTTATCTTAAATATTTTTTCCATTTCTCAATTCATTAGTATTCTACTTTTTATTATTGGTTTTATTATATGCATAAAGGCATTTAAAAAGAAATAAAATTGCAAATGACATATTTATTTAACAAATAAAATTTGCATTTATGAGAATATGCGTGAAAATTGGAGCGTATAGTGTTTTCCACATTTTTATTTTTATATTTTCAAAAAATATTGACAACTAATTTTTTATAAGTAAAATTTTAAAAAAATAATAAAGAAGGAGAAAGGAAATGTTAGGAAAATTATTTATTTTTTTTATGTTAATTTTATTTATAGCATTCTTTTTCATAACACATCCATTGTTCACAAAAATAATATATAAATATGGTGATTATATTAAATATCCTTATATCAAATTAGATAATTTAATTTTATTTACAATTGGAGCGGTTGGTTTTATTTTCTTATATCTTGCTGGAATAATAGGAATAATAAAACGGAATAAAACAATAAAAGCATTAAAATCAGAATCAAAAAATTCTACTGCAGAAAAAAACACTGAAAATAAACCAGTTGAAAACATAGAAAAATCGTAGTGATGAAGATATGTCAGATTATGAATCAAATGAAATAAAAATAAAAGATAATAAAAAAAGTATAGGAATTGTAAAAACAGAATATATAGAAGTAACAGAACCAATAACATTAGTATCAGGTAAAACACTGGAAAAAATAAGAATAGCATATGAAATGTATGGTAAATTAAATGAAGAAAAAACAAATGTAATATTAATTTGCCATGCATTATCAGGTGATGCACACGCAGCAGGTTATCATACACCAAATGATAAAAAGCCTGGTTGGTGGGATGGAATGATAGGACCTGATAAATCATTTGATACAAATAAATATTGTGTTATTTGTTCAAATTTTTTAGGTAGTTGCAATGGCACCACAGGACCATCTTCTATAAATCCAAAAACAAATAAGCCTTATGGCTTAACATTTCCAATAATAACAATTAAAGATATGGTGAATGTCCAAAAAATTTTATTAGACAAGTTAGGCATAAAAAAAATATTTTGTGTAACTGGTGGTTCAATCGGTGGAATGCAAGTATTGGAATGGGCAATTAGTTATCCTGATATGGTAAAATTAGCAATACCAATAGCAACTACAAGTAGTTTATCAGCACAGGGCATAGCATTTAATGAAGTTGGACGACAGGCAATAATGATGGACCCAAATTGGAATAATGGTAATTATTATGATAGTGATAAAAAACCGGATAAAGGATTATCTTTAGCAAGAATGATTGGACATATAACATATTTAAGTGATGATATAATGGATATAAAATTTGCAAGAAGATTACAAAATCGAAGTCAACTCGGCTTTGACTTTCTAACTGAATTTCAGGTTGAAAGTTATTTACATCATCAAGGTTCGACATTTATCAAACGCTTTGATGCTAATAGTTATTTATATATAACAAAAGCAATGGATTATTTTGATTTAGCAGCAGAATATGGTTCTCTTGAAAATGCTTTTGCTAATGTTCAAGCTGCATTTTTAGTTATTTCTTTTTCTACTGATTGGTTATTTCCTTCTTCTGAATCAAAAGAGATAGTCAGAGCATTAAGATATTGTAATAAAGAAGTTAGTTATAGCGAAATACAATCCTTATATGGGCATGATGCTTTTTTACTCGAATTTGAAAAAATGAAAATATTAATAAAAAGTTTTTTTAAGGCATACGAAAATGAAGAAAAATGAAAATGAAATTTTTCGTCTTGATTATGATGTTATTTTAAATCTTGTTGAATTCAATTCAAAAGTACTTGATTTGGGCTGTGGTGATGGTGAATTATTATATCGTTTAAAAAAAGAAAAAAATTGTTTAGTAAGAGGTGTGGAAATTTCAACAACAGGTGTTGTAGAATCGCTTGAAAAAGGGCTTTCTGTTTATCAGGGTGATATAAATGAAGGTTTAAAAGATTATCCTGACAAATCATTTGATTATGTAATATTAAGTTATACTTTACAAGAATTATTAAAACCAGAATTAGTTCTAAACGAAACTTTAAGAGTTGGTAAAAAAGTGATTGTTTCTTTTCCAAATTTTGGCAACTGGAAAATACGGCTCTATTTATTATTAAAAGGCAGAATGCCAAAATCAAAAATTCTTCCTTTTGAATGGTATAATACTCCAAATATTCATTTAATAACAATAAAAGATTTTAGAATTTATTGTATGGAAAAAAATATAAAAGTATTAAAAGAAATTCCAATAAATTTAGATAAACGCTTTAATCAATTTTTAGTTAATCGCTTTCGCAATCTTTTTGCTCAATTTGTAATTTATTTAATTTATAAATAATGAAAATAAATATCAAATGCCCTTTTTGTTCACAAAAATTACGAATTCCAATAAATAAAGGCAAATTACTAATAACCTGTCCAATTTGTCAAAATAAATTTATTTTTGACCCAAGCATTAAATCTTTACTAAATAATCTATTAAATAAATTTTTAAAAAACAAAAAATCAGAGAATTTATTTGAAGAAAATTATTCTTCAAAAGAAAAAATTTTTAATCCAATTTTAAAAGGAATTATTATTTACTTATTTTTGATTCTTTTTCTTGTTTTATTTACTAATAAATGTGAATTTAAAAAAGAGAAAATAAAAAGAGATAAAACTTATGAAACGACTGATGAAATAAAAATATGAAAATTTTATGTATAAGTGATAAAATATCAGAAATTATTTACTCAAATAATTTAGTTAAAAGATTTAATGATATTGACTTAATTTTATCCTGTGGTGATTTACCTTTTCATTATTATGAATTTATTATGAGCACATTAAATAAGCCATTATATTATGTAATGGGCAATCACGAACCAGAAAAATTATCAAAACAAAAAAGTGTTTTTGATAAGTTTGATACAAAAAATATCACAGGTAAAATAATTAATTTTAATGGCATAATAATCGGTGGATTAAGCAATTGTAAAAAATTAGGAATTGAAGCAGAATTTGAAACAACAGAAATGGGACAACAATTTTGTATTTATAAAATGCTACCAAAATTATGGATAAATAAAATCTTTCAAAAAAGATATATTGATATTCTTATCTCACATTCACCACCATTAGATAAAAATGATGCTTCTACTGATTACTATCATTCTGGCTTTAAAGCATATACAAAATTTCTTGACAAATATATGCCTAAATATCATATTCATGGACACATTCATTTATATGATAAAAATCAAAATAGAATAAAGCAATATAAAAAGACTACCATAATAAATGCCTATGAATATTATGTATTAGAAATAAAATAAAGGAGAAAAAATATTAAATGGAATTTAAAACAAAAGCAGATTTCGAAAAAGCAAGATTAAAACAATATTTGAATTCAATTTTTTCGTTTATTACCAATAAACCAAATTCACTTTATTCTTTTGAAGAAATCAACAATATAATAAAACCAAAATCACAAAGTTATAAAGGTATTCAGTCTGTTCCAATAAAAAATATAATTGGCAGTGAAGGCAGATATAAAGATTTTGATAATTTATTTCTACCAAAACATTCTCATACACGCGATAGATGGGAAAGTATTGATTCGGCATATTATAAAGATATTCAACTACCACCAGTTAGTTTATATAAAATCAATGATTATTATTTTGTAAAAGATGGAAATCACCGTGTTTCAGTTGCCCGTGAAAAAGGAATTGAATTTATTGATGCAGAAGTAATTGAATTAAAATTAGATTTTTCTTTTAATTCAATTGAAGAGTTAAAAGCAAAAATTCTTGAATATGAAAAAGATTATTTTTATAATAAAACAAAATTAAAAGAATATAGAAAGGATGCTGATATAAATTGTTCTATTATTGGTAATTATGAAATTTTATTAAATCATATTGATGGACATAAATATTTTTTGAGTGAAAAACGCGGTATTGAAGTTCCTTATTCAGAAGCTGTGCTCAGCTGGTATGATAATGTTTATTTACCTATTATTAAATTATCAAAGCAAGAAAAGATTGAAAAATATTTTCCTGATAAAACTTTAAGTGATTTATATATTTGGTTTATTGATTATTGGCACAGATTAAAAATTGATTTTGGTTTCTCTATTTTACCTGAAATTGCAATTTCTGAATATACTCAAAAATATGGGAAAAAACAACAAACTTTATTATTACAAAAAATTAAAGAATTTTTTGGAATTGATTAAATGAAAACAATTTTTATTTTTTTCTTATTTATCTTTTTTATCTTTAATTATTTATATTCTCTTGTTGAATTAAATTCTGATTTGATATTCTCATTAATAAATAATCAAAATTATTATGAACTTGGTTTATATTATTATTCAATAAACGAATTTTCAAAAGCAAAAGAAGCATTTGAAAAAACACAAAAAAAAGCAAAAGATATTTCAGAAAAATTTGAATCATTATTCTGGTTAGGACTAATAAATTTCAAATTTAATAATTATAAAGAAGCAGAAGAAAATCTGAAAAAATATATAAATACTGAACAATACAATAAAATATTTTTAGCAAATGCAATTACATTATTAGCTGACATTTATTTTTCACAACAACAATTTGATAATGCTTTATTTTATTATAATTCTGTATTATTAATTTTCGAACCAAATGAAAATCAATATTATATATATAAACAAATAGCAGAGTGCTATTTAAAAATAGGGAAATATGAAGCAGCAAAACAATGTTATAATTTTATATTAAATAATTTTAATGAAATAACAGATTCAGAGAAAATAAAAGAAAAAATAGAATTTATAAATAATAGATTAACTATTAGTTCAAAACAAAATTTAGATAGAAAACCATATTTTGAAAATGAAATAATAGAAGAAAATGATTTATCAGTAATAAAAAAACAAGAAGAAAAAAATAATATTGAAATAGTTAATCAAAATTATATTATTCAAACTGGTAGTTTTAAAAGCCGGGAAAATGCTGAAAATTATTATAAATTTTTAAAAGAAAAAAATTTTAAGGCATTTATAAAAAATGAAAAAAATAAATGGAAAGTTTATATTGGATATTTTCAAACAAAAGAAGAAGCAAAAAAATATTATAACGAATTTTTAAAACCTGAAAAAATCGAAGGAATAATTAAAAAAATTGATAAATGACCAAAATATTTAAAAATTCAAAAAAAACTTGACTTAAATAAAAAATTAATATATTTAAGAATAATTATTAAATATAAAATTTATTTCAATAAAATAATTATGCTAAAAAAAAATTATGCTTGGGGATTTGGGTAACGGTAGCCCGATGGACTCTGACTCCATTTGTCCAGGTTCGAATCCTGGATCCCCAGTTTTTATATAAAGAGTAAATATTTATTTTTAAAGGAGGTGTAAAAATGCCAAACAAAATAATCTTAATTTTATGTTTAATTATGGCATTTACCATTTTACCAATTTTAGGTGCAATTAAAATTGGTGCGATTTTTTCCATTACAGGTCCAGCAGCATTTTTAGGAAGACCTGAAGCAAATACAGTTAAAATGTTAGTTGACCAGATAAATGCAAAAGGTGGAATTAAAGGCGAAAAAATCGAAATAATTATTAAAGATTCGGCAGGTGACCCAGCAAAAGCATTTTCATTTGCAAAATAATTAATTGAAGAAGAAAAAGTAATTGCAATAATAGGTCCATCAACAAGTGGCGAAACTATGAAAATTAAAAAATTATGTGATGATGCAGAAGTAATATTAATTTCCTGTGCAGCAGCAGAAGTAATTGTTGACCCATTAGCAAAATGGGTTTTTAAAACACCACAAAAAGATAACGACGCAGTAATTAGAATTTTTGAAGTAATGAAGAAAAAAGGTATTTCAAAAATAGCAGTAATAGCAAGTAATACAGGGTTTGGCGATGCTGGTAAAAAACAGATTGAAGAGTTAGCACCTAAACATAATTTGACAATTGTATTAAGTGAAACTTATGATAAAAATGCAAGAGATTTTAATGATTTATTAAACAAAATAAAAGCAAGTGGTGCTCAAGGAATAATTAATTGGTCAATAGAACCAGCACAATCAATTATACCACAAAATATGAAACAATTAAAAATTAATATTCCATTATTTTACAGTCATGGTTTTGGAAACATTAATTATGTAAAAGCAGCAGAAGGAGCCGCAGAAGGAATAATTTTCCCTTGTGGTAGATTATTAGTTGCTGATTTATTACCTGATTCAAATAAACAAAAAAAAGTATTGCTTGAATACAAAAAACAATATGAGGCACAATTTAAAGAAGATGCAAGCACATTTGGCGGGCATGCCTGGGATGCATTAATGATTTTAGTTACTGCTATAGAAAAATCTGGTTCAGTAGATAAATATAAAATAAGAGAAAAAATTGAAACAATAAAAGATTTTGTTGGAACTGGTGGAATATTTAATCTTTCACCTACTGACCATAATGGACTTCAAAAAGATGCTTTTGAAATGCTTATTGTTAAAAATGATAAATTCACAATTTATAAAGATTAATTTAAAAAAATTTTTTTCAATTTATAAAAAGGGGTATTCAAAAATACCCCTTTTTTATTATTCAAAAAAAGATGGATTTTTCATATTATTTTCAATATTTTTTATCTGGCTTAACAAATGGAAGTACATATATTATTGTTGCAATTGGTTTTAATATAATTTATAATTCAACTGGTATAATAAATTTTGCACAGGGCGAATTTCTTATGCTCGGTGCAATGACCACTGTTTCTTATCTTAAATTTATGCCTTTAGCATTAGCAATAATTTGCGCTGTTTTTACTACGATGCTTATTGGTTTTCTTATTGATTTATTATTTATAAGAACATTACATAAACCAACAGTTTTAAAAATGATTATTATCACAATCGGCTTATCTATAATCATTCAAGAACTTGCTTTACATATCTGGGACGAAAAAGTTAAAACTCTCCCTTATTTTACTGGTTCACTTGATACAACCATTAAAATTTTTAATGCTTATATTTCGCCACAAGTTTTATGGGTTTTAGGTTCTTCTATATTTATTATTATTATTCTCAATTTATTTTTTAAATATTCACTTATTGGTAAAGCAATGCGCGCATGTGCTGTAAATAAAGAAGTTGCAAGACTATGTGGTATAAATACTAAAAATATTATTTCTCTTTCTTTTATTATTAGTAGTGGTATTGGTGCTTTTGCTGGTTGTGTTATCACTCCTTTATCACAGGTTCAATATAATTGTGGAACTCCAATTGCCATTAAAGGCTTTACTGTTGCTATTCTTGGTGGTCTGGGAAATAATAATGGTGCTATTATTGCCGGTATTTTTCTCGGTATCATTGAATCTTTTAGCATTCTTTTTCTACCACTTGCTTATAAAGAAGCAATTGCAACAATTATTTTACTTATTATTCTTATTTGTAAGCCATCTGGATTTTTAGGAAAAAAAGAATTACAATCATTAAAGGAATTTTAAGTGGTAAAGAAAATTATATTTTTGATTTTCATTTTTATAATCGTTATTGCACTACAAAAAATACTTACAAAATATGGAATCGAATTTTATTTAACTCAAATTATTATGTCTATATATTATACAATTTGCATACTTGGTCTTTGCCTTTTAATGGGTTATGCTGGTCAAATTTCTTTAGGACAGGCTGGTTTTTTCGCTATTGGTGGTTATACTTCTGCTGTTTTAACTACTTTAAATTTAATGCCTTATTTCCAGCAAAATAATAAATTTATCCTTTTCTTAATTAAACTTAATGCTGCTGCATTTCGCGAAGATATGTTTGGTGAAAAAATTTTAACTATTACTCCTTTTGCTGCTTTTTGTTTTGCTATTATTTTTTCTGCTATTATTGCTTTTTTAATTGGTATTCCTGTTTTAAAATTAAAAGGTCATTATTTAGCTATGGCTACACTTGGTGTTGGAATTATTATTTATCGAATTGTTTTAGGCACACAAATTTTCGGATGTGCTGATGGAATTTATGATTTACCTGAATTCAAATTATTTGCTAATCTTGCTATTTCTGGTAGTAGTAAATTAAGAGTGCAAAATTATTATATCGCTATTGTTATTCTTTCTATTATTTTAATTCTTCTTTATAATCTTATTAATTCAAGAATAGGTCGTGCTTTAAGAGCAATTCATACAAGTGAAGATGCAGCAGAAGCTTTGGGAATAAATACTGCCAGATATAAATTATATGTTTTTGTTATTAGTGCAATTATTGCTGCAATTGCTGGTTGTCTTTTAACTCATTTTAATGGTGGTATTTCACCAGCAGAAGCAAGTATAATGAAATCAGTAAAATATGTTGCTATTGTTGCTGTTGGTGGTATGGCAAATTTTTATGGCGTTATGTTTATGGGTATCATTTTACAATTTTTATCTTTACGCGGTTATTTTGGCTCTTTTGATGATTTAATTTTTGGGGCTATATTAGTTGCTATGATGCTTTTTTCTTCTGAAGGTTTATTTAATATTTTTAAATTAAGAAAAAAATATGAATAATTTATTAGAAATAAAAAATTTAACAAAATCATTCGGTGGTTTAATTGCTGTAAATAATGTTTCATTTGTAGTAAGAGAAGGAATTATCAAATCTATTATTGGACCAAATGGTGCGGGTAAAACAACTTTATTTAATCTTATATCTGGCTTTTATAAATCTGATGATGGTGAAATAATTTTTAAAAATCAAAAGATAAATAAATTAAAACCATTTCAGATTGCAAAAAAGAAAATAATAAGAACTTTTCAAAATATTAAATTATTTTCTAATATGACTGTTCTCGAAAATATTATGACTGGGCTCCATTTATCCGGTAAATCAGGTTTTATTGCTTCTATGTTTAAATTTCCAAATTCCCTAATTGAAGAAAAAAAAATAAAAAAGAAATCTTTTGAAATTTTAGAAAAATTTAATTTAACAAAAGTTGCAAATGAAAATGTTTCTAATTTACCTTTTGGTCAACAAAGAATTATTGAATTAGCAAGAGCTTATTCATCTGAACCAGAATTATTATTACTCGATGAACCAGCAGCAGGTTTAAATATTTATGAAACAATGGAATTAGCAGAAATAATTAAACAAATAAATAATAATAAAACTACAATTTTATTAGTTGAACACGATATGGCATTGGTTATGAAAATTTCAAATGAAATTGTTGTTTTAAATTCTGGTCAAAAAATTGCCGAAGATATTCCAGAAAAAATACAGAAAAATCCAGAAGTAATAAAAATTTATTTAGGTGAAGAAAATGCTTAAAATACTTAATCTTGAAACTGGTTATGGCAATTTAAAAGTTTTGAAAGGCATTTCTTTACATATTAAAGAGAAAGAAATAATTACAATTATTGGTGCTAATGGCGCAGGTAAATCTACATTAGTTAAAACTATTGTTGGTTTAATAAAACCATTTAAAGGTGAAATTATTTATAAGAATAAATTGTTAAATAAATTTAATACAGAAGAAATAGTAAAATTAGGTTGCGCATTAGTGCCAGAAGGAAGGCATATATTTTCTACTTTAACTGTTAAAGAAAATTTAGAACTTGGTGCATATTCAAACTATAATAAAGCAGATATAAAAAGGAACATCGAAAAACTAAATGAATTATTTCCAATATTAAAAAAACGAGAAAAACAACTTGCTGGCACTCTCTCTGGTGGTGAGCAACAAATGTTAGCACTTGCTCGTGCTCTTATGGCTAATCCTGATTTATTATTACTTGATGAACCTTCGCTTGGTCTGGCGCCGGTTATTGTAAATGAAATTTTTAAAAAAATAAAAGAATTAAATGAAACTGGACTTACTATTTTACTTATCGAACAAAATGCAAAAAAAGCATTAAATATTGCTCATCGTGGTTATGTTCTTTCAACTGGAAAATTTATTATCGAAGGAACAGCAGAAGATTTATTAAATAATCATGATGTTCAACGCGCTTATTTAGGAAAAGAATATAGATCGATAAATGAATAAATATAAAAAAATTTTTAAAATTAAAATTTTCTCATTTAATATGTTCTGACATCTTCTTCTTATTTGTTTCGATAAAATAAACTACTCAATTAACATTAATAACTTTTTCGCTTCTTCTATTTTATCTCCTTCTTTTTCTATATAGATTTTATAATAATTTCTCGCTACATTTTTATTATTTAAAAATTTATGATAACAAAAACCAATTATAAAATATAACTCTTTATCTTCTGTTATTTTTAATAATTCTTCATAATACTTTACTGCTTCATTATATCTTTCTTTTCTAAAATTCAATTCTGCTAATAATCTTAAAATTTCTTTATTAATATTTTTATTATATAATAATTCTAAACTTCTTATTGCTTCTTCTTCTTCACCGTCTTTTATTAAATTTCTTATTTCATTAATGCTTCTTTCTCTTTTTATTACAGAATTCTTATCTTTATTTTTTTCTTCTTTTGAAACTTCATTTTCTTCTTTTGTTGAAATTTCATTTTTTTGTTTTTTTATTTCCATTTTTAATTCCTGTATTATTTTATCTGTTATCTCAGTTGAACTATCAATTTCATCTTTTTCATATTTTATAATTGGTTGATATTTTTTCTCTTCTTCGAATAATCGTGCTAATATATTTTTCTCCATTATATTTTCATCCTTTTTTTCAGGTTGTTTAGTAAATAATTCTTTTATTCCTACATAAAATAAATAAAAAATTAAACCTAAAAAAATTGAAATAAAAAAAATATATAAAAGATTATTCTTTTTTACTTTTACTTTTTTTAATGGTTGAATTGATTTATCATCTGGCAATGTTTGAGAAATATCAATTTTTCTTACTTCTATTATTTTTGGCTGTCGCTTTTTTTTATTTAATTTATCTTCTTCTTGTAGTTGAACATTTTTTTTGTTCATCTTTTAATTTTTTATTTTTGGATTAAACTATTTTCTAAATCCATTGTTGATTTCATTGTAATATTTTCATCTATTATTTCTGGCGTGATAAATATCAATAATTCAGAATTTACTTCTTCTTCTTCTTCTGATGTAAATAATGCTTTTCCTAACAATGGTAATTTACTAAATAATGGAACTTTTTTTGTTGTTTTTGTTTTATCTTTTTTTATCATTCCACCAATTACTACGGTGTTATTATCATTTACTATTACACTTGTTGTTGCTTCTCTTTTTTTTATTACTGGATTATCTAATAATGATAATGATTCTACTTCACTTACAATCTGTTTTATATCAAGCATTATTGTTTTATTATTACTTATTTGTGGTATAACTTCTAATGTAATTCCTACATCTTTATATTCTGCTTCTATATTTGGTGAATTTGTTAAATCATATTTTATTAATACTGACTGTGCTTTTGATAAATCAGATATATCTAATTTGCTGCTATTATTTGTTGAATTATCATTATTATTCTTACTTAAATTTGTTAATTTTATTACTGGCATTTCTTTACCTATTACTATTTTTGCTGGTGTATTATTTCTTGTCATTATCTGTGGTTTGGATAAAATATTGACCATTGAACTATTTTTCGCAGCATTTAAAAATAAATCAAATTTATTGCCTTTTAATAATGAATATCTTAATCCACTTAATGGCACTGCTAATGTATTATCTGTTTTTCGTAAATTTGCTTCAAACCCTCCTTGTTGATTCTGATCACCTATTTTCCATTCAAAACCAAATCTATTACTATCATCTAACTTCACTTCTACTATTAATGCCTTAATTAATACTTGTAATGGTTTAACATCATAATCTCTTATTACTTTTACTATTTCATTTAGTTTTGTCTTATTCTTTGTTTTCAATATTATCATATTAGAATTTTTTGAACATGATATTTTTATCTTATCTACTTCATTACCATATAAATCATTTAAAAATTTACTTGCTTCTTCTGCTTTATTATAAATTAATCGATAAACATAAGTAAAATCATATTTCTCATCTTCTATCTGGTCTAATTGATAAATTATATCATCTAAATATGAAATAATATTTTCTCTCGAACCTATCAAAACTGAATTATCATATTTTAAAGCACATATTTTTATATCTTTGTTTATATCATTTATTTTTTCTAACTCTTTTCTATTTCCTACTTTATCAGTTAATAAGATATAATTTAACATATTTTTTATCTGTTCTGATATATTAAATTTACAAATATATTTCTTTATATATTCTCTTGAAATAGTGTCTTCTATCTCATCCCACTTTTTTGTTAATTCTTCAAATATACCATCTTTACTATAAATTATACAAATATTTACATTATCGAGTGTTTTTATTTTTAACGCATCACTTTCTAATAATTTTATCTTTTCTTTATAACCATTTATTTTATCATCATAATAAAAAATATATATTTTACCATCACTTTTATCCTGTTGCAAACCATAACTATTTGTTATTTTTTCTTCTTTTACATTATATTGATATAGTTCAAGTATCGAATGAAAAATATCTGGTATTATGTCTAATGGAATTAAATGTTTAGATTTAACAATAATTTTTTCATCTTCTATACTTTTGGAAACTATGTAATCTGTTCCAATTATTTCATTTATTTTTTCGACAAATTTTTTTAATTCAGTCTCTTCATCAATTTTATATTTTGTTGTTTTTTTATATATTTCATATTCTCTCCGTTCTTTTTTTACTATATTACCTGAATAGATTATCCAATCTTCAAATAATAAATAATCTTCTTTTTTATCTGGTAATTCTTATCGTTCTAAAAAATATTCTTTCTTTTTTGCTTTTACTTTTGAATTATTTTCTATGTAATTAATTACTCTTTTATACTCCTGTATCTTATCACTTTCATCTGAAATAACAACTATACTTTCTTTGTCAAAAAAAATAAATTTTGTTTCTTTACTTTTTATTTTTTCTAATATTAATTTGATTTCAATATATTTTTCTGGCTTTAAAAAAATTGTTTCCATTTTTAGTTGTACAGACTCAAGTTCTTTAATTGTTTTTTGAATTCCTGTCTCTTTTTTTGTTTCTTCTTTTACAATATCATATTTTTCATTGTAATTACTATCACCTTTTGTTGAACCATAATAATTTAATAATAATGAATAATCACTATAATCAATTATACCGTCATTATTAAAATCATATTCTGCTTTAAAATTTTTATCCTCTTTTGTAAGATTTATAAAATTGGAAAAAAAAGTAAGATCTTCTAAATCAATTTTTTCTTCTGAAAAAATTAAATTGGATAAAGTTATAATGATGATTAAAATTAATAATAATTTTTGTTCCATTATTTTTTTTAAAACAATAATTATTTTATGATAAAATTTTTTTAATTATATTTTATATTATTTTTTTTGTCAATAATTTAATATTATTTGTTTGGAAATGCCTACCATATTTTTTAAAAAATATAAATTAAAAAAAATTTTTGCTTCTTTATCTTATAAAATTTTATATATTTCATTTTATATAATTTTATTATTGACTATTTTTTTAATTGAAAATATAATTAATAAATAATTATTTATTCTCTAAGGAGTAATTATGATTAAAAAAAATTATAAAACACATTATGATAATCCCTGGTATTCTGCAATTAAACAATTAGAAAATGTTGCAGATATTATTAATCTATCTGAAAGTGAATTAGAATATTTAAAATATCCACGCCGAGAATTAACTGTTTCAATTCCAGTTAAAATGGATAATGGTAAATTAAAAGTTTTTATTGGTTATCGTGTACAACATAATGATATTCGCGGTCCTTATAAAGGTGGTATAAGATATCATCCTGAGGTAACAATTGATGAAGTTCGCGCACTTGCTATGTGGATGACCTGGAAATGTGCAGTTGTTAATATTCCTTATGGTGGAGCAAAAGGTGGAGTTGTTTGTGAACCTGAAAAATTATCTATTGGTGAACTTGAAAGAATTACACGAAGATTTACTAATGAAATCTCAATTATAATTGGTCCTTCAAAAGATGTTCCCGCGCCTGATGTAAATACAAATGAAACAATTATGGGCTGGATTATGGATACTTATAGTATGAATCACGGCTTTGCTATTCCAGGCGTTGTCACTGGCAAACCTATTAGTTTAGGTGGTTCATTAGGTCGTCGTGAAGCAACTGGCCGTGGTGTAATGTTTACTACTTTGAATATTTTAAAAAAATTAAATCAAGAGATTTCAAATACAAAAATTGTTATTCAAGGTTTTGGAAATATTGGTTCTGTTGCTGCTAAATTATTATACGAAAAAGGTGCAAAAATAATTGCTGTTAGTGATGTTAAAGGTGGAATCTATAATCCAAATGGATTGAATATTGATAAAGTTTTAAATCATATTAAAGAAAATAAATTTGTTAAAAATTGCCCTGAGGCAGATAATATAACAAATAAAGAATTATTAGAATTAAAATGTGATGTACTTATTCCTGCTGCTCTTGAAAATCAAATTACTGAACAAAACGCTGATAATATAAAAGCAAAAATAGTTGTTGAAGGTGCGAATGGTCCTACAACACCACCGGCTGATAAAATTCTTGAAGATAAAAATATTATTGTTATTCCTGATATTTTAGCAAATGCTGGTGGTGTAACTGTTTCTTATTTTGAATGGGTTCAGGGTAATCAAGAATATTATTGGACAGAAGATGAAGTAAATTCAAAACTCGAACAAATTATGAATTCGTCGTTTAATTATATTCAACTTATTAAAGATAAATATAAAGTTTCTTATAGATTAGCAGCATATATTGTTGCTGTTAGTAGAGTTGCTGAGGCTATGAAATGTCGTGGTATTTATCCATAAAAGAAAAGGAAGCGATATTATGAAAAATTTATCTTATGAAGAATTCAAATATATTATTGAAAATACACAAATTGTATTTGATACTACACCACCACCACTTATTGATAATTTTTCAATATTAAACTATTCTGTAATTGGCGAAGTACCTTATTCTAAAAATCAAACTATTGAGAATAATGGGACAGTAACAATTTCGCCTCGCATTCTTTTAACAATTGAAAAAGATGATAACTTATTTGAAATATTTAAAAACATTAATGAGATTGAAGCAAGAGTTCTTTTCTTTAATAACCTTAAATTTGAATTCAATGATGAACCACGAATTAGATATAAATTAAATTTATCAAGAACTCTTGTCGAAGTTAAAGATAAATATAAGGATAAAAATTTAATATTATTAATAACGCCAAAATCTATATATTGGCAAATTTCTTTGTTATATATTTTATCTCAAAAATTATTTTCAAAAAACAATAAGAGATTTTAGCAAGGGGGTTGTATGAAATATATTTTTTTATCTTTTTTATTTTTTTATTTTTCTTTTTCTGCTTTTGCTTCTACTTCTTCTGATACCTTATTATTAAATACTCTTGAAGATATTGAAAAAAAATATATAAAATTAAAATCTGAAAATGAAAAATTAAGAATTGAACTAAATAATTTAAAAGATAGTAAAATATCAACTGATTTGATTGACAATAATATTAAAGCACTTATAAAAGAAAAAGAAAATAAAATTGCTGAATTACAAATAGAAATTGAAAAATATAAAGTATCAATACAAAATTTAAAAGAACAAAATGATTTATTAAATAATCAAATCACAAAATTAAAAGCAGAATCACAAAATATTAATATTGATAATTTGAAATCTGTTATTCAAAAAAAAGAAGAAGAAATAAAAATATTAAAAGAAAATATCCAATTATTACAAGCACAATTAAAAGAATATAAAGATAATTATTTATTTGCTTCTGAAAAATTTACTAAATTTAATATTGATTTAGAACAATTAAAGAAAAAAAATGAAGAACACCAGAGTTTATTAGAAAAAACAAATAAAGAACTTGAAACAAAAAATTCTGAAATTGAAAAACTTAAAAATGATATTTTGAAAAAAGATAGATATATTTCTGAAATACTTATTACTGATAAAGATTTAAAAGAAGAAAATGAAAAATTAAAATCAGAATTTAATAAAATATCTAATGATTTAAATCAATTAAAAAAAGATAATGAAAAAGTAAACAATGATTTAAATGATTTACAAACTAAATTTAATGCCTTATCAAGAGAAAAAGATGATTTAACAAAATCAAACAATGAAAAAGAAAAAATATTAAGTGAATTAAATAAAAAATATAATGAACTTAAAACTGAAAAAGAAAAAATAAATAGTGAATTATCAGCAATAACAAAAGAATTAACAGAAACAAAAAATCAAAATGAAAAACTAATTTCAAGTTTAAACGAAACAGAAAAGAAATTAATGAAATTAAAAAGTGATTTTGATTCGCTTTCTGAAAATCTAAAATCAGAAAAGGAAAAATCAGTAAATCTTGAAAATGAAAATAAAAAAATTAAAAATGAATTTAATGATTTAAAAAATAAATTTGATGATTTACAAAAAAATTTTTCTGATGTTTCAAATAAATATGAAACAACAAAAGAAAACTTTTCTAAAACACTTACTGAAAACAAAAATTTAGTTGCAGAATTAAATAATTTAAAAAAAGAATTATCACAGGCAAATGAAAAAATTGATAAGTTAAATAATGATATAACACAAAAAACAAATTTAGAAAATGAATTAAAAAAAGAAATAGAAAAAAACAAAGAAGAATTAAAAGAGAAAAAAGCAGAATTATATGCAATTAATAAAGATTCATTAACTTATGAAAAAGAAAAAGCAGAATTAACAGCGAAAATTAAAATATTAGAAGAACAGGTAAAAAATTTACAAAACAAAAATATTGATTTAGAAAATATTAAAAATGAAAATGAAAAAATAAAAGAACAATTAAATATTTTACAAACTAAAAATAATGAATTAACTAATAATTCAGAAGCATTAAAAAAATCTATTATTGAAAAAGAAGAAATTATTAAAAAACTAAATGATGAATTAGAAGAAAAGAAAAAAGAAGATGTAATTGAAGCTGAAAGAGTAATGCAAATTTCTGCTTTATTAAAAAATTTTGATGACACTAATTCAAAACTTATTGAATTAAATAAAAATTTCAATCAGATAAAAGAAGAAAATGCTAATCTAAAAAAAGAGATAGAAAATAAAAATAAAAAAATAAATGAATTAGAAAAAAATATAAATTCATTTAACAATGAGAAAGAAAAATATGTTAGTGAAAATGAAAAAATTAAAAATGATTTAGAAAATTTGAAAAAAGATTTTACAGAAAAAAACAAACAATTAACTGAAATAAATAAGAAATATACTGAACTTGAAAAAACGAATAATGAACTAAAAAATACAATTAGTTCAAAAGATAAACAGGTAAAAGAATATGAAGATAAAATAAATCAATTAGGAAAAGAGATGAACAATTATGCAAAAAAATTTTATGAATATGAATTAGAAAATAAAAATTTAAAAAATGAAAAAGAAACATTTAATAAAAAATATACTGATTTAGAAAATAAGTATAATGAATTATCCAAAAAATTTAGTGATTTAGTATCGCAAAATAAAGAAGCAGATAAGAAATTAAAAGAATTTAATCAATTATTAATTGAAAATGAAAAATTATTAAAAGAAAAATCAAGATTAGAACAATCATTAAATTTCGAACGCAGCACATTAGAAAATCAAAATGAAAAATTTAATCAAATAACAACAGAAAATAAAAAAATAAAAAATGATTATGATAATTTACAAAGTGATTATAACAAATTAAAAGAAGAAAATACAAATATAAAAAATAAATTAAGTGAATTAGAAAAACAAAACAAATCATTTGAAGAAGAAATTATAAATAACAAAAAAATAATAAGTGAATTAGAACAAATAAAACAATCAAATAAAAAATTAGAAGAAGAATTAACAACTAAAAATAAAATAATAGATGATTATAAAAATCAAATTGAAACAATAAAAAAATTAGTTCAATCACAGGCAAAAGATTTAGATGAATTATCGATTTTAAATATTCAAAATGAAAAGGAATTAAAATCATTAAAAGAAACATTAACACAAAAAGAAAATGAAATAATAGCAATCAAAAATAGTATAAATGAAAAAGAAAAAAATTATAAAAATGAAATAAATAATAAAAATGAAGAAATAAATAATTTAACAGAAGAAAATTTAAAATTAAAAAAAGAAAAAGAAAATATAGCAAAAGAATTAAAACAATTAAAGATGGAAATTGAAGACTTACAAATAAAAACAGAATCAATAAATAAAATCCAGAAAGAAAATGAGATATTAAAACAAAAATTAACTGAAAAAGAAAAAGAATATAATGAAATGAAATTATTAGTTGACCCGGTAAATAATTCCTTAAAAGAAGCACAGAAAAATATTCAAAATTTACAGGAAAAAATAAAAGCAAAAGATGAAGAAATATTAAAACTTACAAATCAAATATCAGACCAGATTAATTTAGTTTCAACAGCACATAAAGCAGTAGCAGAAATAAGCAAAGAATTAACAAACAAAAATAAACAAATAGAAGTATTGCAACAAATAGTAGAAACACAAAAAGAACAACTTTATAGTAATTTAAGCGATGATGAAAAATTCAGTGCTTTAATAAATGAATTAAAAGAAAAGATAAAAGAACTTGAAAACAAAATAAAACAAAAAGATGATGAAATATTAAAATTAAAAAGTTCAGAAGAAAAAAAATCATCTGATAATGAAATAACTAATGAAAACAAAAAATTGAAAAATGATATATTGGAATTACAAACAGAAATAAATATTTTAAAAAAATTAAATGAAGAATTAAAGAAAAAAATTTCAGATACAGAAACAGAAAAAACTCAAAATTAATTTTTTCCCTTTCTTAATTATTTATGAAATATTGGCAATGTAGAAACCGAAAAATAAATATTGATAAAATGTTAATAATGGCTATATTAAATATTACACCTGATTCATTTTATGATGGCGGAAAACATTATAATAATTTTGATAAAATAAAAAAAAGAACAGAAGAAATAATTAATGAAAAAGCAGATATAATTGATATTGGTGGTGAATCAACAAGACCGGGTTCAAAAAAAATTTCTGCGAATGAAGAAATTGATAGAATTATTCCTGTTGTTGAATGGCTAAAAAAAAATTATGATATACCAGTGTCAATTGATACATATAAAAGTGAAGTGGCAGAAGTCTGTCTTAAAGCAGGATGTGAAATAATAAATGATATAAGTGGTTTAAGATTTGATGTCAAGATGGCGCAAATAATCAGTAAATATAACGCAGGTGTAGTAATAATGCATATACAGGGCACACCAGAAACAATGCAATTAAATCCACATTATAATAATGTAATAAATGAAATTTATGATTACTTTAAAAAACAAATAATTTATGCAAAATCAAATAATATAAAAGAAGAACAAATAGTAATTGACCCTGGCATTGGCTTTGGTAAAAACTTACAACATAACTTAACTATACTAAATTATTTAGATAAATTTACTGAATTTAATTTACCAATACTTATTGGTGCATCAAATAAATCACTAATAGCACATTTATTTGATTTACCGATAAATGAAAGATTATCTGCTACAATTGCAATAAATATTGTTTCGTTATTTAAAGGTGCAAATATAATTAGAGTACATAATGTAAAAGAAAATTATTATGCAATCAGAATGGCAGAAGAAATATTAAAAACAAAAAGGTAAAAATTATGTCAAAAAAAATTTTCAAATTTTTTAAAAAAATTATTTTTAAAAATTGGTATTTAAAAATACTTGCTTTAATTTTTGCTATTTTAATCTGGTATTATATCATTGGTTCAGAAATTATTGAGTATACCTATTCTGTGCCTGTTAATTTTATTAACATTCCTGAATCATTCATATTAAAACAAACTGATGATGAAATTTTTGTTAAACTCACCATAAAAGGTGCAAGAGCAAATTTATTAAATAAAAATTTATCTGATTTTAAAATTGATGTTGATTTAAGCAATGTCAAAATTGGATTAAATACAATTCCAATTAAACAACATAATATTACATTACCAAGAGGAATAGAATTAAATTATATTGAACCACATTCTATTGATGTTTATATAGATAAAAAAATTTCAAAATCAGTAAAATTAGAACCACCTGTTTTTATTGGGCAACCTGAAAAAAATATTTATATTGATACATGTTATTTATCAGTTACTACAAAAATAATAGAAGGACCTGCTTCTATATTAAAAGAAATAGAAAGCCTTTCTTTAGAACCAGTAAATATAGAAAATATAAATCAAGATATTGAAAAAGAACTCAATATTATTTTACCTGATAAATCAATTTCAATACCCGGCAGTTCAAAAGTAAAAATTATAATCAAAGTGAAAAAAATTACTGATAAACTTTCTTCTGATACAAATGTAAAATAGATAAAATTTTGTTAAATAAAAATTTTACAAAGCATAAGAAGGTGGTAAAAAATGAGTATAAAATTAGGAGTAAATATTGACCATATAGCAACATTACGCGAAGCAAGAAAAGGCACAGAACCAGAACCAATATTTGCTGCTGGCATTGCTTTAAATAATGGTGCAGATGGTATAACAATTCATTTACGCGAAGACAGAAGACACATTCAGGATAGAGATTTAGAATTATTAAGAAAAGTAGTTGATAAACAATTAAATCTTGAAATGGCTTTATCTGATGAAATAATTAATATTGCATTAAAAATAAAACCAGACCAGGTTACATTAGTTCCAGAACGGCGCGAAGAAGTAACAACAGAAGGTGGTCTTGATTTAATAAAATTTAAAGATAAGATAAAAGAAGTTACTGCTTTATTTCAAAAAAATGGTATTGTTGTTAGCTATTTTATTGAACCTGATTTTAAACAGGTTGAAATGGCAAAAACACTTAATGGTAATTGTATTGAATTACATACAGGTAAATATGCAAATACAAAAGGCATTGCACAAAAAGAAGAATACAAAAAATTATATGAAGCAGCAGAATCAGGAAATAAATTAGGTTTAATAATAAATGCTGGTCATGGTTTAAATTATCATAATATTGAACCAATCTGTAAATTACCAAAATTAAATGAATTGAATATTGGACATAGTATTATATCACGAGCAATTTTTTCTGGTCTTGCAAATGCTGTATTTGAAATGAAAAGATTAATTACTCTTTATAGCAAATAATTTTATTGTGTATAAAAAAACTATTTATTCTTTTCAGTTAACTGACTACTTCTTTTAATTTATTATTATGATTGAACTTTTTTCTTGATTAATTCATTTAAACTTGACAATAAATCAATTGGTATTGGAAAAATAGTAATTTTGTTATTTTCGCCAGAAATATCAACAATTGTTTGTAAAAATCTTAAAGTGATTGCAGAAGGTTCCTGTCCTATTATTGCTGCTGCTTCCTTTATTTTCTGTGCTGCTTGATATTCACCTTCTGCGGCTATTATTTTTGCTCTTCTTTCTCGTTCTGCTTCTGCCTGTCTTGCCATTGCTCTCTTCATTGAATCTGGTAATTCAACATCCTTTATTTCAACAATAGTAACTTTTACACCCCATGGGTCTGTTTGTTCATCTATTATTTTCTGTAATTCATTATTTATTTTATCTCTATCAGTAAGTAATTCATCGAGTTCCACGCCGCCCAAAACACTACGCAATGTTGTTTGAGCAATTTGAGAAGTAGCTAAATAATAATTCTCAACCTGGACAACAGATTTTTCAGGGTCACGAATTCTAAAATAACAAACAGCATTTACTTTTAAAGGAACATTATCTTTTGTTATTACCTCCTGTGCAGGCACATCAAGTGTAACGGTTCGTAAATCAACTTTAATCATTTTTTCAATAATAGGCACAACTATAAATAAACCCGGTCCACGTGCACCAACTAATCTACCAAGCCTGAAAATAACTCCTCGTTCATATTCTTTCACAATTCTTATTGCATTAATTAAAAACAAAATAACAATAATTAAAAAAGTAGTAAAAAATGGTGACATAAAAAAACCTCCTTTAATTAAAATCTAATGGTTAAAGAAATTCTATGAGTATCACCTAATTTACCATAAGGCGAATAGGCATAATCAAAAGCAAAAAAATTATATTGAACACCAGCACCTAAAGAATAACCTCGACCAATATCCTTTTCAGAAGTGTAGCCAGTTCTAAAGGAAAAAAACTTCTGGTAATTTAATTCACAACCAAGAGCATAATAAAATTTTGTATCTCTTGCTTTTACTAAATCTACTGCAAGAATTAACTTATCCTGTAATGCATAATATGAAGTGCCAAATCTAAATGTCAAAGGCAATGAATATTCTTCATTAACAAATCTTATTTTATTACCAATATTTTGAATAGCAAAACCATAAATTAGATTTTTTATTTCTGAATAATAGACTGAACCAATATCAAAAGAAAAAGCATCAGCATCATAACCTGCCAAGCTTTCTTTAATATATTTTATATTTACGCCTAATAAAATTTTTTCTTCTATCTTACAACCATAAGTTAATGAAAATGCTCTATCTTTTGCATTTGGGTCTGCTATTCGTTCACCGATTGTGCCACGGCCTTCAAATGAGCCATAATCAACATAAATCAAACTACCAGCAATTGCTGTTTTATCTGTTATTGGATGGGCATAACCTACATATCCATAATTTATATCAGAAATCCAATCATTATGAATTAAAGTAAATTCGCGAGTTTGAATATTTATCACACCAGCAGGATTACCATAAGTTGAATTTATTCCATCAGGTATAGCAGTAAATACACCACCCATTCCAATAGCACGAACACCGACACCTAATCTTAAAAAAACAGCACCTGTTGTTCCTGCATTTTTTTCTACTGCACAAAATAAACTTATTGCTAACGAATAAAAACATAAAATAATCAAATAAAATATTTTCTTCATATTTTTGCTCCCCCTTTTTTAATATTATTAATATTATTTTACTTGATTATTATTATTATTGTCAAGTTTTTTGTTATTAAATAAATCACAACATTTTTTAGCAAAATTTGGATCATTTTCATTTAAGCAACGCATATGTGCTTCGATTAATTCTATTTCTTTTTGTATTCTTTCAAAACTTTCTACTAATGGGTTCGGCAAATTTGAATATTCAAGATTATAAGAAGGCAAACGAACATCCATTTGTTTTACAACCACACCCTGAGGACCAACAATAGTAGAATTTTCAGGCACATCTTTTACAATCACAGTTCCAGCACCAACTTTAACATTATTATTTATTGTAATATTTCCTAATATTATAGCACCAGCACCAATGAAAACATTATCTTTTATTGTTGGATGACGTTTACCTGTTTGATTACCTGTACCACCTAATGTAACACCCTGATAAATTGTTACATTTTTGCCTATTATTGTTGTCTCACCAATTACAACTCCATGACCATGGTCAATAAAAAAACCTTCATCAATTTCAGCAGCAGGATGAATTTCAACACCAGTTAAAAGTTTTGCAAAATGAGAAATCAATCTTGGTAAAATTGGTATACCTAATTTATAAACTATATGTGCTATTCTATATAATAATATTGCTTGAAAACCAGAGTAAGTTAAAATAACTTCTATCCAGCCAAAAAGATTATTTTTCGCAGCAGGGTCGTGTAAAAATATTGCCTTCCAATCTGCTTTTATTTTTCTTATTATATCTGAAAACATTTATTTATTCACCTCCAGGAGTTACTCTAATAACTAATATTCATTTCAAAAGAACCTTCAGGGGCAATAAAAGGAAGAGATAATAGTGTTTTTTCATCAGTATAAATATTTTGTTCTATTACTTCGGGTGGTGTGATATTAACATTAATATTATATCTATTTCCTAATTCAGTTATTATTAATCCACTAATAATATTTACAAGTTCTTTTAATGCAGAAAGTCGCATCTCTATTATCTTATCTTTTGGAAAACTATCATAAAATTTTAAAAGCAAATCATTAACGAATTCTTTATCAAAATTAAAAATCAAATTTTTGTTTATCTCTCCAGTTAGATTAACTTTTATCATTATACCTTTTGATTGAATTGTTTTCCGCTGTGTTATTCTTCTACTTAATTTTAAAGGAATTTGCACCATACGAAAAACAGTATTCTTCGCACATTCAATAAATAACATAATAAAATTTAACATACTATCAGCGATTTTTTGTTTAGCATCTTTTTGCTGACTTTCTTCTTTTTTATGGAATTCTTCTAATTCTATTGCTAATTGTTCTCGTGTTAAATAGCCTAATGAAATAAATATTTCGCCAATAAATACATTTCTTTTTGATTGGTATTTTAACAATTCTTCAACCTGTTCTTTTGTTAAGTACCCTTTTTCTCTTGCTATTTCTCCAAAATATTTATTTGTTTTTCTTTGTTCAAAGTAGATTTCATTCACCTGTTCTGGTGTTAAATATTTTTTCTCTATTGCTAAATCACCAATTTTTTTATTTAATGATTTTTGAAAATTTATTACTTTTTCTAAAATCTTATCAGTGATAATATTTTTTTCAACTAAATATTTTCCAAAAAATATATCAATATTTTCTTTTGGTGGGATATTATTCTGTAATTCCATTTTCTTTTACCTCATCACTTTCTTCAATTTTATTTATTTCATCATTTTCATTTATCTCATTTTCTTCTATATTGGCAGACTCAATTTTCTGAACTTCATTTACATCTTCTTCTTCTATCACTTTTTCACTTAATAAAATATTTAGTTCATTCTCATCTGGTAAATCATTCAAAGAACGCAAACCAAAATATTCTAAAAATTCTTTTGTAGTGCCATATAATAATGGTCTTCCAATTACTTCTTTTCTTCCAACAATTTTAATCATTTTTTTTGAAAGTAAATTTTTTATCACACCATCAGAATTAACACCACGTATTTCATCGATTTCTGCTTTTGTTATAGGTTGTTTATATGCTATAATTGCAAGTGTTTCAAGTGATGTTGCAGGTAATCGCAATACCTTTTTATGACCAAACATTTTTTTCAACCAATATGAATATTCTGGTCTTGTAATTAATTGAAAACCTTCGGCAATTTCTATTACTGCTAAACTACTACCTTTATCTTCATATTCTTTATTCAAATACTCAATTGCTTCTCGAACATCTTTTAATGGTATTTCTAAAACATTTTTAAAAATATTATATTCCACAGGTTTTCCAGATACAAACAACATTGCTTCAATAATACTTTTAACTTTTTTAATTTCCATTTCCATATTATGCACTGATTACCTCTTCTTTTTTTGTTATATAAATTTCATCAAATTCTTTTGTCTGACAGGCACGAATTTTTTGTAATTTAATTAACTCCAATAAAGCAATAAAAATTACAACTATTTCTAATTTAGATTCTGCTTCATAAAACATATCACTAAATTTAATCATTTGATTATTATTTAATTTTTTTAATATATAATCTATTTTTTCTTCAACAGTATATTTTACACCTTTAATAACTGGTGGTTTTCTCTTTTCAAAATTTTCTAAAAAATTTTTATATGCCTGTAATAAAGTAAATAAATCAACTTCTACATATTCAATATCACCCTGTAATATTTCTTTATCTATTGTTGCTGGTTTTTTATAATAATCACTTTGTTCTTCTGCCATTAACTCTAATTTAACTGCTACTTCTTTATATTTCTTGTACTCAATAATTCTATTTATAAAATTCTGTTTTAATTCTTCTATTTCTGCTTTTGCTTTTTCATCCTGTGGCAATAACATTGCTGATTTTATCTTTAATAATTCTGCTGCTATTATTAAAAATTCACTTGATAATTCAATATCACATTCTTTCATTAATTCTAAATATTCAAGATATTGTGCAGTAATTAAACCAATAGGAATCTCATATATATCAATCTCATTAATTTTAATAAGATGAAGTAATAAATCAAAAGGACCTTCAAAAACTTCTAACTTTACTTGATACATAATAATTTTATAATAATAATAGTAAACCAGTTGCAGATAATAAAAATACTGGTATGCCTTTTTTTACTTTAAATGCATTATAATCTGTTTTTACTTTTGTCCAGAAATCTGATGGTGTTGATGGTTGCTCAAATGAACCAGAACTAATTTCTGTTTGATTACCAATTATATCTTTTACTTTAATTGAGGCAATTGATAATTCTTTATTTAATACTTGTGGTCGAACCTGTAATACACCTTGATATTCATTTAATATATCACTGTAAACTAATTCAACAAAATATCTATTTGAAATATTTGCATATTCTTCTAATACAAGTTCTGCTTTTTTTGCTAATCTTGAAGTCTTATCCTCTGCTTTTAAAAATATATTCAAATACGCTATATCATCTTTTATTAAAGGCTGTATTCGTAACTGTTTTAAAATTGGTTTATCAAAATCATAGATAAAAAGCATATCTTTATAACCAATATTTTCCAAACTTAAAATCAAATGATTATTACCTGCACTAAATTCTACTTCCTGTTGATACCTACCAAATTCAACTTCATAAAATCTATCATTCATTATAACTTGCCCTGCTGCATTAAATATATTAACATACCATTTATCTGTTATTGTATAATTATTATTATCAATTGTTATGATTTGATTATAATAATCCATATGAAATGTTCTATATAAATTTGTTATATTACCTGCTTCATCTGTTACTGAAAATAATACTACATTTGTTCCCTGAGGAAATTCTGCTTCTACATCAATCTCCCCTTTTTTATCAGGATAATAAATATATTGATTTATTTTTATTGAATAATTTGGTTCTGTTGTACATTTAATTCTTGCAAATCTTGTTTTAATTATTTCATCTTCTGCAGGCGATAAAATAACAATTCGTGGAGAGGTAGTATCAATTTTAATTACTCTGGGTTTGCTGAAATTACCGCATAAACCATTGGCATTTATAGATGCAACACGCCAATAATAATAACCATCTAATAATGCTTTTGATTTATATTTTGTACCTGTTATATATTCATCTTCTAATACAATTACATTAAATGTTTCATCTTTTGCAATTTGTATTTTGTATTTTACAGCTTTTTCTACATCAGCAAATTGAAATTCAGGTATTGATGATTTCACATAAACTTTATCAGGCGGTGAAACAAGTGCTGGTGGTGGTAATAATTTTTCTGCTTTTGATGGTATCATTTCTGATGCTGCTATAAATGCGCCATTACCACTTGTTATATTTAATTGCTGATTTTCACTTTGCACTTTTACTTCTCCATCAATTACTTCAATAAATAAATCCTGTTCTTTATTTTTACCAATATTAAATTTACCTTTTCCATCTGCTGTTATTTTTTTTGAGGCAATTTTAAAATTTGGTTTTATTGGTGAAACAGGTCTTATATTTGCCTCTATTTTTCCAAAGTTTAATTCTACTATTGTTATTAATGAATTCTCTACTTTATCATATTCTGTTTTATTTAATGTAATTGATGAATTAGGTAATAACTTAATATAAGAACCATCTTCAAAAGAAACCATAGCAACAGAATTCTCATCTGTTTCAAGCATATCCTGTTTATATAATGGAGCCCCTGGTTTTAATAAAGTTATCCAGATGCGTTGAATATTATTTTTTAATTTTACTGAACCTTTAATGTATGTTATTGTTGCTTTCTTTTCTTTATATGGTGTTTCTATACCTTTTGGTCCTGCTATCTCAATTTCACTTCCATCTTTTGGTATTTCTTTTAATTCTAAAAATTGTTCTGTATCAACTTTTGTTATTTTTTCTGGACTCGGTATTATTGCTTTTTCCTGACTTTCTTTTATTTCTGTTTGTCTTCTTTTTACTGTTCCTCTTATCTCTGTTTTCGATAAACTTTGAATTGTTGAACTATCAACAGGTATTTTTATTTCAATTCCTGTTAATATATGATGTGGATTTTCAATATTATTTATATTTGCTAATATTTGCCACTTCAAAGGGTCGTTGAAATACTTTTGTGCTAATGACCATAATGTTTCACCTTTCTGAACTTTTATTGTATTAAATTCTTCGCTATATATTAAATTGCATAAAACAAATAAAATCAAAAAAAATAAAATATCTCTCTTCAAAAATATTACCCCCTTAACAATAAAATATTATTATAAAATTTTAACTTTTTATTTTTTATTAGTCAAGTATTTTAATATAAAAAATTTTTTAGGGTGCAGTCCACGAAAATTGAAAACGGAAAGTTCAGCCACTCGATAAGAAAAATAATTATATTTAAAAGAAAAATAAAGTTCCTGTTTTAACATCTCTTATTGTTATTTGATATTTTTGAAGTTTGTATTTTAAATAATATTCATAAAATTCTGGTATATCATCAAGATATTTTATATCCATTTTTCTATTTTTGCTGTTTCCATCATCTGCTTGTTCTTTTCCTTTTTTATTTTAATTTTTCTTGACAATCACATTTTTTATAAAATAAAATTTTTAAATATGTAATAATTTTTAAAAAGGAGAAAAAAACAATGAATTCATTAAAAAGAGAAACATTTATTGCTTATTTGTATCTTTTACCATTTTTAATTGTTTATATTGTTTTTTTAGGCTATCCAATTATTTATTCTCTTTACATTTCATTTCATAAAAATACAATTTATTCAGATTGGTATGATGTGTTTTCTGATATGAAATTCGTTGGTCTACAACATTATATTGATATTGTGCAGGACAAAAAATTCTGGTGGTCTCTTATTGCATCAGGTATTTATGCAATTTTAACAATACCAACAGGAATTGCTGTTTCTTTATTACTTGCTTTATTACTTAATAATAAATTAAAATTTACATCAGCATATCGAAGTGCTTATTTTTTACCAAATGTTCTTGATTTACTTGTTATTGGTTTAATCTGGACTTTGCTTTTAAGTCCTAAATATGGTTTAATTGACTATCTATTAAATAAAATTGGTATAACTTATTTTTCAGAAAATACGATTCTCGATAACAAATATCTCTGCCTTCCTGCTATTGCTATTGCACTTGTATTAAAAGGTGCTGGTTTTGGTATGGTATTATTTTTAACTGCTATTCAAAATATTTCAGAAGCAATTTATGAAGCAGCAGATATAGATGGTTGTAATTGGTGGCAAAAAACAATTTATATTACATTACCGCTTGTTAAACCAATCATTATTTTTATGCTAATCACAGGCACAATTGGCGCATTAAATGCCTTTACTGAAATTTATGCTATGACAAATAATACTGGTGGTCCGCCATTCCAAATATTCGGTGAAACTGTATCAGTTGCTTCGCTTTCAGGTTATTATCTATACAAAAATTTTGTTAATACTTTTTACGGTAGAGCTGCTGCTATTTCATATTGTTTATTAATAATTACAGTCATTATTTCAATAATAAATATGAAAATTGTTGGTAAAGAAAATACATAATGAGGTGTAATATGAAAGGTGATAATATAAGAAATTTTTTTATCCATTTATTTCTTATTTGTGGTGTTATCATTGTTCTTTTACCTTTATTCTGGATGCTTATCACTGCTTTTAAACAAATTGGGCAAGGAATGAAATTTACTTTTTTTCCTTCAACAGAAAGTTATTCAAGTTCATATATTATTGATTTTACTGAAAAATATAATAATAAAGTTATTTTCGAATATATAAATCCATCAGCACAAACAGTTACAATTGCAGGCACATTTAATAATTGGGATAAAGAAAAAAATCAGTTAAAAAATGATAATGGTATCTGGCGTATCGAATTAAATGATTTACCTGCTGGAAAATTAGAATACAAATTTGTTGTTAATGGTAGCCAATGGATTTATGATCCTGATAATCCAAATAAAGCAGATAATTCAATTTTAGAAATTGGTGAAAAAGGAATTTTTACAAATAAAAAATTAAATAATGCAACACAAATAAAAGAGAATAATAAAGTCCTTTTCAAGTATTTTGGACCACAATATAAAAAAGTTTTTGTTGAATTTCAAGGCAAAGTAATTGACTTATTAAAAGATGATGAAGGTTATTGGACAACATTAATGGAATTACCAGAAGGTAAATATTCTTATAAATTTATTCTTGAAGTTCCTTTTAAAACAGCATTAAATTCACTTTATACTCTTGATAATTTTAAAAAAGTTTTATTTAATCCTGATTTCCCGTTCAGTCGATTCTTCTTTAATTCATTAGTTGTTGCTACTGGCTGTGCTTTTCTCACTTCTTTATTCTGCCTGCTCGGTGGTTATGCGTTTGCAAAAAAACAATTCATTTTTAAAGATAAACTTTTTCTTATTCTTCTTGCATCTATGATGGTGCCAGGTATGATTTTTATGGTGCCGCAATTTGCTATTGTTAATAAACTTGGCTGGATAAATAGTTATTGGGCTATGATTATTCCACATTTAGGTAATGTATTTGGTCTTTTCCTTTTAACACAATATATTAAAACTATTCCTGATTCTTTGTTTGAAGCTGCTAAAATTGATGGCGCTTCTGAATTACAGGTTTTTAGAATTATTGTTTTACCTTTATCATTACCTATTATTGTTACTCTTTTCCTTTTGACTTTTATTGGTCAATGGTCAAACTTCTTGTGGCAATTAATTGTTAATACTCCAAATTCGCCTTATAGAACTTTACCAGTTGGTCTTGCTTTATTTAGAGGACAATATGCAACTGATTGGGAACTGATGATGGCAGGTGCTTGTTTTTCTATTCTTCCTATTGCTATCTTATTTTTAGTTGCTCAAAGATTTTTCATTGAAGGAATGACACAGGGTGCAGTAAAAGAATAATTTTTTTAAAGGAGCAAAATATGAAACGAAAAAAAATAGTTCTCTTAATACCATTTTTATTACTTGCATTTATTTTTAGTTGTGCAAAATTAAAAAAATCAGAAGATGAAAAAATCATTTTAAAAGTATGGGAAACTTATAATAATGAAGAGCATAATGTATTTTTACAGGTTATAGAAAATTTTAAAAAATATTATAAAGAAAAATATAATAAAGATATTGAAATCATTGCTGATAGAGTTCCTTTTGATGCGCTTGTTGATAATATTAAAACTGCCTGTCTTGCAAGAATAAATCCTGATATTGCTCGTGTTGATGCACTGAAAGTTATTGAATTAGCATATCACAAAGTTATTGAACCGCTTGATAAATTACCTAATTTTGACGCAAAATCAATTGAAGAAAAAAGAAAAGATTATATTGAAGCCCCTTTTAATTCTAATATTATTGATATAAAAGGCGAAGAACATTTATATGGTCTACCAGAGCAGACCACCTGTTTAGCTTTATTTAGAAATCTTGATTTATTTAGAGAAAAATCAGCTGAATTAAAAGCAGCAGGTTTAGACCCAAATAAAGCACCAGAAGATTGGGATGAATTTATTAAATATGCTAAAGTTCTTACTGATGAAAAGAAAAATATTTATGGTTTTGCTATGGCTAATAGTTTATGGTTCACTTTGCCATTTTTTAATATGTATAAAGCTGAAATAATTAAAAAAGGTCCTGATGGAAAAAAATATTGTAATATAACTGATGAGCGTGCTATTTATGCTTTTCAGCGAAAAGTTGATTTATATCAAAAACATAAAATAGAAGCAGGTGCGTGGCGGGCGGGTGCTATTGGTCCTGACCAGGGATTTATAAATAAAGTCTATGCTATGATTTTAATTGGTCCATGGATGATTCAAAGATTTAAAGATAGCGGTATAAATTATGCCGTTTCTTTAATTCCTAAACCTACAAAACAAGATGCAATAAAACTTAAATTAATTCCAGAAAACGCAACAGATGAAGAATATCATAAAGAAATAACAACATCAACAAATATCGGTGGCAATAATTTAGTTATTTTTAGAAATTCAAAATATAAAGAAGTTGCTTATGAATTTATAAATTATGTTACTGGAAAAGAAAATCAAATTTTCTGGTCAAAATCACTTGGTCAAATTCCTATCAATCTTAAAGCGTATGATGTTATTATGGCTGATACTGCTGTTATTCCTGAAATAAAAATTTTTATGCAACAATTACTTTTTGCAAAAGTACCACCGCTTGTTCCGTTATATGGTCTTATGGAATCTGATATTGTTAATCCTGAAATGGCTTTAGCACTTAAAGGCGATAAAACAGTTGAACAGGCATTTAAAGATGCTGCTATAAAAATTGAACAGGAAATTTTAAAACAGGTAAATGAATAGTAATGAAAAATAATTATTTTATTTTTTTATTTATCATATTAGTTATTTTCTGTTGTGATAATTTTTTATTTTCTCATACTTTTAAAATTATTGATAAAAAATATAAAGAAGTTTTAATCATTGGTTCTTTTAATAATTGGATTCCTGAAAAATTAGAATTTAAAAATGGTATCTGGTCAAAAAAAATTTTATTACAGCCAGGTAAATATAAATATCAATTCATTGTTGATAATAATATTATTCCAGACCCTGAAAATAAAAATTTCGAACTTGATAAAAAATCAATGTCTAAAATCTCTATAATTGAAATTAATAAAATTGAAGATGAAGTATTAACTTTTGAAAAAACAAAAGAACAGGATTTATTTGTTGTGCCTTTTAAATTATATTATGGTAATTATTTAGATCAATATAAACTATTAAAAATTGTTTGTGAAAATAAATTAACTAAAAAAAGAGAAGAAACAATTGCTTATTTCAATTATTTAGATTATAGTTATTCTGCTCTTCTTTATTTGCCAGAAGGTATTTATCATTATTATTTTACTGATAATAACAACGCTTTTTTATTTAATGAAAATTTACCTTTTATAAATGATAATGGAATTAATAAAAATACCCTATTTGTTAATTCGCGTTTTTTTAAAATAACTGATAAAACACCAAATTATATTGCTGATGATTTTATTATTCTTTATAATATTGATAACTTTTCTCTTTTGACTTTAAGAAATGATGTAGATGAAGTAAATATTTTATTTAAAATTCTTGATATAACTTTTTCTTATCCATTATCTAAAACTGAATTAAATCAGTATTATGATTTATTCTATTTAGAAGACGATATTTCAAATTTAAAGCCTGAAAAATTAGAATTCTGTTTCACTATTAAAGATGGTATTTATACTTTTTATTTTGATGAAGAAGGTTTAAAATCTGAAATAGATGATTTAAAATTTATTAAATATTAATAAGGTAAAAATTATGAAAACTTTTAAAATATTATTTTTTTTATTCTTTATTTTTTCTTTTTCTTCTTTTGCTCTTGAAGATGAAGAAAATGATTCTACTTTTTTTGATTTCAAAGCTAATCTTTCAATTATTGAAGCAATACAAAAAGCACAATCTCGTTATCCTGATTTATATCCTGTTAAAGTTGAACTCGTCTGGTATACCAAAGGACCTGTCTGGAAAGTCTTTTTAAAAAATTTTGATACTATGTGGAAAGAAATAAAAATAAATGCAAATACTGGTGAAATGATTACCAAAAAAAAAGTTAAATCAAAACCGTGTCCTAAAATAAATGTAAAAAATAAAGAATTATATGGGAAAAAAGCGCCAGAAGAAAAAGAAAAAATAATTACTAAAAAAAGCAAGAAAAAATTGGATTAAATTTTTATGATTGATTTACACACTCATACTTTTTTAAGTGATGGTATTTTAAGTCCATCTGAATTAATTATTCAAGCAATTAGTAAAGGTTATAAAGCAGTTGCTATTACTGACCATTGCGATTATAGCAATTATAAAATGATAATTCCAATGGTTATTGAAGTCTGTCAAAAATTTAATAATTCTTCTTTGTATAATATTCGTTGTATTCCAGGTATTGAATTAACTTATGTTTTACCTGAACATATTCCTGCTATGATTGAAGAAGTTCGTTTATTAGGTGCCAAATTAGTTGTTGTGCATGGTGAGACACCAGTTGAACCTGTTCCAGTCGGCACAAATCACGCTGCGATAATTGGTAAAGCAGATATATTAGCTCATCCTGGCTTAATTGATGAAAATGATGTTCAACTTGCTATTAAAAATAATGTTAATTTAGAAATTACCTCTCGACAGGGTCATTCATTAGCAAATGGTCATTTAGCTCAATTAGTTAAAAAATATGATTGCCAAAATACTGTAATTGATACTGATTCGCATAAAGATACTGACCTCATCACAAAACAAACTGCAATTAAAATTCTTCAATGCGCTGGTTTTAATAATGCTGAAATTAAAAAAATATTTGACAATTCAGAAAAAATTATATTAAATCTAAAATTGTAATTATTACAAAATTATAATAATTAAAAGGAGAAATTTTTTATGTCAATTAAAAAATCTCTAAAAATATCTTATTATCTAATTATTCTTTTTTTCTTCATTGCAATTTTTTCTACATATTATTTATTAAATTTACAAAAATCATCTGGTAATGTTATAAACATTGTAGGCAGACAAAGAATGCTTTCTCAAAAAATAGCAAAAGAATTCCACGAATTTTTAAGATACAATGATGAAAAATATTTAACATTATTAAAAAAAGATATTGAATTATATGAAGTTTCATTAAATGCATTGTTAAATGGTGGGGAATGTCCAATATCAGATAAAGTAAAAGTTACATTACCAAAAACAAAAAATAATGAAATAAAAAATCAATTATTAAAAGTAAGTGAAATCTGGAATAATTATAAAAATAGTATTGAAAAAGTATTAAAAGCAGAAGATAAAAATAATGAAGAAATAAAAGTAGAAATATTAAAAGTTGATGAATTATCAATACCAATTTTAAAAGAAATGGATTTAGCAACAAGACAATTTGCAGAAACAGCAACTAATATGAATAAATATACTCAATTTCTTCAATTATTTCTTTTTATAATTGTTATTTTATTATCCATTAAAGCATTTAAAGAATTAAAAATCTTTTCAGAAAAAATAATGAAATTTGAATCAATAATAAAATTAGCAGCAGGTTATGATTTAAAAAATAGATATTCAATTAAAAAAATAGAAGATGAATTTGATAATATGGGGAATTTATGTAATAAATTATTTGATAATTTAGAACAAATAGTAATCAATATAAAAACCAGTGCAAAAGAAATATTGAGATCATCAAATAACTTTTCAAATAAATTATTAGAAATAGCAAATGCTTCAAAAGAAAATACAAAAGCAATAGAAAATACAACAGCAGCAATATTAGAATTTAGTTCCACAATACATTCAATTACAGAAAATATTAAAAATCAAGTTGATTTAGTAAATAATGTAGTTATTTCAACAACAGATATGTCTCAAAAAATACATAAAATCGCAGAAGGTGTAAATGAAATGAAAGATTCAATAAATCAATCTTCTGCTGCAATAGTTCAAATGTCAACTAATATAAATTCAATAACAAATAATATAAATGAATTAAATGAGATACTTATTCAAAGTGGTAAATATGCTGATGAAAGCAATAAAAATATGATACAAACATCAAATAATATGAAAGAAATATATAATAGTTTAAATAATTTACTTGTTGTAATGGATGAATTAAATAGTAGTTCACAAAACATAGAAAAAATAATAGAGGTAATAGATGATATATCAGAACAAACAAATTTATTAGCATTAAATGCAGCAATAGAAGCAGCAAGAGCAGGTGATCATGGTAAAGGTTTTGCTGTTGTTGCTGATGAAGTTCGTAAACTTGCTGAACGCTCTGCTTCTTCTACAAAAGAAATTGTTGCTATTATTAATGCAATAAACGAGAAAATTTCAAAAGCAGTAGAAGACACAAAAAAAGGTGTAAAAATGGCTGAAAAAGGACAATTAGCAACTACTGAAACTGCTAATTCTTTAAAAAACATTTTATCTCATCTTAATTCTATTACAAAATTAAGTGCTCAAATAAATAATGCTATGTCCGAAGCAAATGAAGGTAATAATCAAATAATAAATCAGGTTGAAAAAATAAAAAGTTTTATGAATGAACTAAATAAAGTTACATCAGAGCAAGCAAAAAAATTAACTATTATGGTTGATTCAGTTAGTAATATTGAGAAATTAAGTGACAATATTAAAATTAGTATGAACGAACAAACAAAAGGAATAACATTAATCGAACAATCAATGGAAAAGATAAAAAACTCATCACAAATTAATTTACAAACAACTGAAAAATCAGTAACTGATATTGTTACATTAAATAATATTTCAGAAGAATTAAACAATCAAATCGACTATTTCAAAATAAATGAAAATATTAAATCAACACTTTCATTTAATGAAAATGAACTTTTTGTTTGGAATGATAAATTTAGCGTTAATGTAAAAATTATAGATGAACAACATAAAAGATTAGTTAAATTAATTAATGAATTATTTAATGCATTAAAGTTAGGTCAAGGCGATAAAATTATAAATAAAATCCTGAATGAATTAGCAGAATACGCTGTAATGCATTTTGGAACAGAAGAAAAATATTTTAAAGAATTTAATTATCCAGAAGGACCGAGTCATAAACAAATACACGATAATTTTGTTAAGAAAATTTCAGAAACAGTTAAAGATATTCAGGATGGTAAAGTTGGTTTATCAGTTGATATTCTTTTATTCTTAAAAAATTGGCTTATAGAACATATAGGCAAAATAGATAAAAAATATGTTCCTTACTTTAAAGAACATGGCTTATTTTAATTGTTAGTCCTTTTTAAAAAATAAAAATTTGCAGTTTATTGGGGTCAGACGTCCTTAAAGTCCTTGGTCAAAAAAATTTTATTACAACCAGGTAAATATAAATATCAATTCATTGTTGATAATAATATTATTCCAGACCCTGAAAATAAAAATTTCGAACTTGATAAAAAATCAATGTCTAAAATCTCTATAATTGAAATTAATAAAATTGAAGATGAAGTATTAACTTTTGAAAAAACAAAAGAACAGGATTTATTTGTTGTGCCTTTTAAATTATATTATGGTAATTATTTAGATCAATATAAACTATTAAAAATTGTTTGTGAAAATAAATTAACTAAAAAAAGAGAAGAAACAATTGCTTATTTCAATTATTTAGATTATAGTTATTCTGCTCTTCTTTATTTGCCAGAAGGTATTTATCATTATTATTTTACTGATAATAACAACGCTTTTTTATTTAATGAAAATTTACCTTTTATAAATGATAATGGAATTAATAAAAATACCCTATTTGTTAATTCGCGTTTTTTTAAAATAACTGATAAAACACCAAATTATATTGCTGATGATTTTATTATTCTTTATAATATTGATAACTTTTCTCTTTTGACTTTAAGAAATGATGTAGATGAAGTAAATATTTTATTTAAAATTCTTGATATAACTTTTTCTTATCCATTATCTAAAACTGAATTAAATCAGTATTATGATTTATTCTATTTAGAAGACGATATTTCAAATTTAAAGCCTGAAAAATTAGAATTCTGTTTCACTATTAAAGATGGTATTTATACTTTTTATTTTGATGAAGAAGGTTTAAAATCTGAAATAGATGATTTAAAATTTATTAAATATTAATAAGGTAAAAATTATGAAAACTTTTAAAATATTATTTTTTTTATTCTTTATTTTTTCTTTTTCTTCTTTTGCTCTTGAAGATGAAGAAAATGATTCTACTTTTTTTGATTTCAAAGCTAATCTTTCAATTATTGAAGCAATACAAAAAGCACAATCTCGTTATCCTGATTTATATCCTGTTAAAGTTGAACTCGTCTGGTATACCAAAGGACCTGTCTGGAAAGTCTTTTTAAAAAATTTTGATACTATGTGGAAAGAAATAAAAATAAATGCAAATACTGGTGAAATGATTACCAAAAAAAAAGTTAAATCAAAACCGTGTCCTAAAATAAATGTAAAAAATAAAGAATTATATGGGAAAAAAGCGCCAGAAGAAAAAGAAAAAATAATTACTAAAAAAAGCAAGAAAAAATTGGATTAAATTTTTATGATTGATTTACACACTCATACTTTTTTAAGTGATGGTATTTTAAGTCCATCTGAATTAATTATTCAAGCAATTAGTAAAGGTTATAAAGCAGTTGCTATTACTGACCATTGCGATTATAGCAATTATAAAATGATAATTCCAATGGTTATTGAAGTCTGTCAAAAATTTAATAATTCTTCTTTGTATAATATTCGTTGTATTCCAGGTATTGAATTAACTTATGTTTTACCTGAACATATTCCTGCTATGATTGAAGAAGTTCGTTTATTAGGTGCCAAATTAGTTGTTGTGCATGGTGAGACACCAGTTGAACCTGTTCCAGTCGGCACAAATCACGCTGCGATAATTGGTAAAGCAGATATATTAGCTCATCCTGGCTTAATTGATGAAAATGATGTTCAACTTGCTATTAAAAATAATGTTAATTTAGAAATTACCTCTCGACAGGGTCATTCATTAGCAAATGGTCATTTAGCTCAATTAGTTAAAAAATATGATTGCCAAAATACTGTAATTGATACTGATTCGCATAAAGATACTGACCTCATCACAAAACAAACTGCAATTAAAATTCTTCAATGCGCTGGTTTTAATAATGCTGAAATTAAAAAAATATTTGACAATTCAGAAAAAATTATATTAAATCTAAAATTGTAATTATTACAAAATTATAATAATTAAAAGGAGAAATTTTTTATGTCAATTAAAAAATCTCTAAAAATATCTTATTATCTAATTATTCTTTTTTTCTTCATTGCAATTTTTTCTACATATTATTTATTAAATTTACAAAAATCATCTGGTAATGTTATAAACATTGTAGGCAGACAAAGAATGCTTTCTCAAAAAATAGCAAAAGAATTCCACGAATTTTTAAGATACAATGATGAAAAATATTTAACATTATTAAAAAAAGATATTGAATTATATGAAGTTTCATTAAATGCATTGTTAAATGGTGGGGAATGTCCAATATCAGATAAAGTAAAAGTTACATTACCAAAAACAAAAAATAATGAAATAAAAAATCAATTATTAAAAGTAAGTGAAATCTGGAATAATTATAAAAATAGTATTGAAAAAGTATTAAAAGCAGAAGATAAAAATAATGAAGAAATAAAAGTAGAAATATTAAAAGTTGATGAATTATCAATACCAATTTTAAAAGAAATGGATTTAGCAACAAGACAATTTGCAGAAACAGCAACTAATATGAATAAATATACTCAATTTCTTCAATTATTTCTTTTTATAATTGTTATTTTATTATCCATTAAAGCATTTAAAGAATTAAAAATCTTTTCAGAAAAAATAATGAAATTTGAATCAATAATAAAATTAGCAGCAGGTTATGATTTAAAAAATAGATATTCAATTAAAAAAATAGAAGATGAATTTGATAATATGGGGAATTTATGTAATAAATTATTTGATAATTTAGAACAAATAGTAATCAATATAAAAACCAGTGCAAAAGAAATATTGAGATCATCAAATAACTTTTCAAATAAATTATTAGAAATAGCAAATGCTTCAAAAGAAAATACAAAAGCAATAGAAAATACAACAGCAGCAATATTAGAATTTAGTTCCACAATACATTCAATTACAGAAAATATTAAAAATCAAGTTGATTTAGTAAATAATGTAGTTATTTCAACAACAGATATGTCTCAAAAAATACATAAAATCGCAGAAGGTGTAAATGAAATGAAAGATTCAATAAATCAATCTTCTGCTGCAATAGTTCAAATGTCAACTAATATAAATTCAATAACAAATAATATAAATGAATTAAATGAGATACTTATTCAAAGTGGTAAATATGCTGATGAAAGCAATAAAAATATGATACAAACATCAAATAATATGAAAGAAATATATAATAGTTTAAATAATTTACTTGTTGTAATGGATGAATTAAATAGTAGTTCACAAAACATAGAAAAAATAATAGAGGTAATAGATGATATATCAGAACAAACAAATTTATTAGCATTAAATGCAGCAATAGAAGCAGCAAGAGCAGGTGATCATGGTAAAGGTTTTGCTGTTGTTGCTGATGAAGTTCGTAAACTTGCTGAACGCTCTGCTTCTTCTACAAAAGAAATTGTTGCTATTATTAATGCAATAAACGAGAAAATTTCAAAAGCAGTAGAAGACACAAAAAAAGGTGTAAAAATGGCTGAAAAAGGACAATTAGCAACTACTGAAACTGCTAATTCTTTAAAAAACATTTTATCTCATCTTAATTCTATTACAAAATTAAGTGCTCAAATAAATAATGCTATGTCCGAAGCAAATGAAGGTAATAATCAAATAATAAATCAGGTTGAAAAAATAAAAAGTTTTATGAATGAACTAAATAAAGTTACATCAGAGCAAGCAAAAAAATTAACTATTATGGTTGATTCAGTTAGTAATATTGAGAAATTAAGTGACAATATTAAAATTAGTATGAACGAACAAACAAAAGGAATAACATTAATCGAACAATCAATGGAAAAGATAAAAAACTCATCACAAATTAATTTACAAACAACTGAAAAATCAGTAACTGATATTGTTACATTAAATAATATTTCAGAAGAATTAAACAATCAAATCGACTATTTCAAAATAAATGAAAATATTAAATCAACACTTTCATTTAATGAAAATGAACTTTTTGTTTGGAATGATAAATTTAGCGTTAATGTAAAAATTATAGATGAACAACATAAAAGATTAGTTAAATTAATTAATGAATTATTTAATGCATTAAAGTTAGGTCAAGGCGATAAAATTATAAATAAAATCCTGAATGAATTAGCAGAATACGCTGTAATGCATTTTGGAACAGAAGAAAAATATTTTAAAGAATTTAATTATCCAGAAGGACCGAGTCATAAACAAATACACGATAATTTTGTTAAGAAAATTTCAGAAACAGTTAAAGATATTCAGGATGGTAAAGTTGGTTTATCAGTTGATATTCTTTTATTCTTAAAAAATTGGCTTATAGAACATATAGGCAAAATAGATAAAAAATATGTTCCTTACTTTAAAGAACATGGCTTATTTTAATTGTTAGTCCTTTTTAAAAAATAAAAATTTGCAGTTTATTGGTGTCAGTTATTGGGGACATTTATTGGGGACTTTATTGGGGACAGGCGTCATCACTTCACCACTTTTTAAATTATTATAAACTTATTTTTTATCACTTTTATTAGCAAAGTATCATTTTGCTCTCAAGGCGAGAAGTTCAGCCACACGATGAGACAAATAATTATATTTAACGGAACTTCCAGTAATAAAAACCGCAAAAAACATCTGCAAAGCATAATAA
>ERZ795046.223-NODE-223-length-72971-cov-12.775975_pt1 | contig 72971 bp, 54 predicted proteins | sample MGYA00375130_ERZ795046 | MGnify/ENA primary metagenome ERZ795046 (study PRJEB30175, sample SAMN05720202) | activated sludge metagenome | isolation source: anaerobic digester from wastewater treatment plant | place: Japan | collected 2015-05-15 ... | reverse complement strand
GGTATTGATTTATCACAGGTTATTATTCAAACTGATAATGGTTCTGAATTTTCAGACGCAGATAAATATGAAAAAAACAAAGGTTTTGTTCACTCAATTAAAAATATGGGTGCTCAACATGTTTTTATTCCGCCCCGTATGTCTAATTTTAATTCTGATGTAGAATCTGTTCATAATACTATTGAAAATGAGTTCTATGATTTAGAATATTTTTATTCTAAATATAATTTCTTTTCTAAAATTTCTACTTATCAATTTTATTATAATTTCTTTCGTAAAAATTCTTATAAAAATTGGAAAGAACCTGTTACTTTAATTAAGCAATGGCTTCCTGATTTTGATTACCTTTCTTTCTTTTGTTTTTTTCCTCTTGATTTAGATTTTATTTTTAATAATATATTCTTAAGAAAAGTGTATACTATGTGTGTAAACTTCCTGTTCATAGCAAAAAAACTATTTGACAAACTATCTGTTTTTGAAGTATAATTTTTATATTAATTGATTTTCCTAATTTAAAAAAATAGCAATAATGCCATATGACTAATATTAATTTGTTAAAACGATTTCTGTCGAAATTTTTGATTCTAACTATTGCAACAGTTTTAACTCTTATTCTTTGCGAACTCGCACTCCGCTGTTTTTTCGAGCAGCCTTCGAATGTTATTATTAATTTATCAGTTAAATCCAACGATAATTACGATTCGCAGCATGTTACTTTAACCGAACATCCCGAGGAAGGCGGCGTATATATCGAAACATCTGCAGGTAGAAGATTAAGACCTAACACGAATATTATCATTAAAAATCATTCTTTAAGCAAACGTGAAATTAAGATAAGCATAAACTCGCTCGGCTACCGTAATCCTGAATTAAAGAATAAAACAAAAAAAAGAATCCTGTTTCTCGGAGACTCAATTACATTCGGCGATTATCTTGCCGAAACCGAGACTTTTGTCCGGCTTGTCGAGAATATTTATAACACAAAAAACTCCAATCCGCAAAATCAAATCGAGACTATAAACGCCGGCGTCGGTTCTATCGGTCTTGAAAGCGAAATCGCGATTCTAAAAGAAACCGGATTATCAGTAAAACCTGATATTGTTATTCTGGATTTTTATTTGAACGATTTCGAACAATCACCCGGAGTAAAATTGTTAAAAGTTCCAAAGTTATTAAATAATCTCTGGCTTGCGCATTACGCTTATAAAACCGCGTCTATAATCAGAATGCGATTATCCAAAAACGCCAATTCGTGGGAAAACCCGCGAAAATTAAGAATTTGGATGAATGAGATCAAAAACTCAAGCGCCACGGCAAATTCGAACACTTCAGCAATTACGCTGTCAGATACTATTACAGCCGCCAGAATCCGCGAACAAGAAGAGTTTAACAACTTGATTATTCGAAATATCAGAGATTGGGGGCTTGCCTGGAGCGCTACCGCATGGAACGATATGCAGCCCTTTTTCGACGAGTTAAAGCATCTTTCAGATAGACATCATTTCAAACTTATGTTTATCGCATTCCCTGTAGCCGAGCAGGTTAAAATGCAGTTTGTCGATGATTTTCCGCAGCGTAAATTACGTGAAACCGCGAAACGTTTAAACATTCCATTTCTTGATATGCTACCTACTTTACGAACTGCTTATCAAAAAACATATAATATAACAGAATTGTTCTACGACCACTGCCATCACACGCCGGCAGGAAATTTAATTATTGCAAATACAATTAGTAATTTTATAAATAATTACTTAGCCGACAACTCAAATATCAGCGGTCTGAAAAATATACCACAATAATCCCAACAATAACGAAATCCCAATACATTCAAACATTAACTAAAAATCAAAAACAGTCTTTATTTTTTATAAAATATAATGTTCTTTCAGAATATTGAATTTGATATTTTACGAAAATTTCAAATTTAGTTTTAATTCAATCCTCGAAATATGCTTCATTGTAATTAATGAAAATATCTTTACGACTGGTTGGCAGCAATTAAGTTTGTTTGTCTGATTTTGTAACAAATTCGATAAACGCTCGTCACCAGATAACAGATAGAAATTCAATAATAATAGGCAACAGCATATTATTTGCAATTTCAAATGATGCAGAAGCGCCAAAGCAAATACCAAATCCACTGCTCCGCTGTCAATTAGATTTTTTCATTTGCCGCTACGACGGGCTGGGGGAGACTTAGTTAAATCCATAATCAACAGCAAAATATTTTTTTCATTTAACTGCTTTATTTTTAGATAATTCAATTCAACGCACATTGTATTAATATTCAAAGATACAGTATAAATATTTCTTTGCGATGTGATTCGGCTATAATCTTTTCTTTGTTTGCCTCTATATCCCATACAATTCACGGCGCTATCGAAATTCTATTCAAACATTCAATAATCCTCTCAAACTATTTTTTCGTAAAAATTCTTATAAAAATTGGAAAGAACCTGTTATTTTAATTAAGCAATGACTTCCTGATTTTGATTACCTTTCTTTCTTTTGTTTTTTTCCTCTTAACTTAGATTTTATTTTTAATAATATATTTTTAAGAAAAGGGTATACCATCTCTGTAAACTTCCCGTTTTTTTCTTAAATAAACATATTAAGAAAAATCATTTATCTAAAAAAAATGTAAAAAAAGAAACTGTATCTTTTAATTCTAATTATTTAAAAATTTTTAAAATATTGTATTTTATGCTATTTTATTAACTTATCAAAACTTTTAAAAAAATTTTTATTATCTTTTTTAAAATTTTTAAAATTAGAAAATTTTGGTGATAATTTTGTTGGTTCTAAATTTTTCCTTTTTATATGAACTATTTTATTTTGTCTATTATTTAATTGCCGCATAAAAACCACTATTTTAAAGCTAATAAAATACCAGCAACAATAGCAGAACCAATAACACCTGCTACATTAGGACCCATTGCATGCATAAGTAAATGATTTTTAGGATTTGCTTCAAGACCAATTTTTTGACAAACACGCGCAGCCATTGGCACAGCAGAAACGCCAGCAGCTCCAATAACAGGATTAACTTTCTTTTTAGTAAAAATATACATAATTTTTCCAAAAATAACACCTGTAGCAGTTCCACAAGCAAAAGCAAAAAATCCTAATAATAAAATATATATAGTTTGAAGAGTTAAAAAATTTTCAGCTTTCATTGTAGCGCCAACAGAAAGCGCTAAAAAAATTGTAACAATATTTATTAGTTCATTTTGTGCTGTTTTTGATAATCGTTCAACAACACCAGATTCTCTTAATAAATTACCAAACATTAACATACCAATTAAAGATGTTGAAGCAGGAATAAGCAACGAAGAAAAAATAGTAACAATTAAAGGAAATAAAATTTTTGATGTTTTTGTAATTGGTTTTAATTCAGCCATTTCTGTTGCCCGCTCTTTTTTTGTAGTTAATAATTTAATTATTGGTGGTTGAATAATAGGCACCATAGCCATATACGAATAAGCAGCAACAGCAATAGGACCTAATAAATGTGGCGCTAATTTTGATGTTAAATAAATAGCAGTAGGACCATCCGCACCACCAATAATCCCAATTGAACAAGCTTCTGGAATTGAAAATTTTAATAACACAGCACCAAATAAAGTAATAAAAATACCAATTTGTGCAGCAGCACCTAATAATAAAGTTTTTGGATTGGCAATAAGTGGACCAAAATCAGTCATCGCACCAATACCTAAAAAAATAAGTGGTGGAAATAATCCTGATTTAACACCCCAATAAAAAATATTTAATAATCCACCTTCTTCCATTAAACCAGTTAATGGTAAATTAGTTAATAAACAGCCAAAACTAATAGGTAAAAGTAATAAAGGTTCGTATTTTTTTTTTATCGCAAGATATAATAATAATGATGCTATTATAAGCATTATTATTTGTTTGATAGATAAAGAAAAAAAGCCAGCAGAATATAAAAATTTTTCTAAATTAAATAAAATATAATTCATTTATTTAATTAAATTATTTTATACTTTTAATCTGAATATCTGCTTGTGAAATTTTATTTCTTTGAACTCTGATTTCAATAGCAGCAGTTGAATATCCTTGTTTTGTTGCTTTCACTATATAATAACCAACTGGCACATTTTTAATTACAAATCCTTCAAAAGTTGATACTGTTGATTCAGTTGCAGGATCAGTTGTAATAATAGCACCAACAACAGGTTTGTTATCCTGGTCAATTACTGTTCCCCGAATAATGCCATTGCCAATTTTTAATGTTTGCAAAACACCAGAACAATTAATTAAAACAAACAAAATAACAACTACTATTCCAGCAAATAAAATAATTTTTTTCACTCAATACACCTCCTATATATTTTTAGAATTATCTGTTTTATATACACGATAATCAATATTAGGAAAAATATTATTTCGCCATTCTAAATTTTTTAAATAATCTTCTTTAATTGAATTATTTAAAATTTGGTCTTTTAAAGTTAACAAATTATGAATATGGTCGCGCGTCCTTTTTTCAGCATAAGCTACCATAGTATTTGTTGTTATAATAAAAGCCCAATCAGAACTTTGTGCAAGTAATAATTCACGAGCACATTGATTTAATGCTCTTTCAAGAATACCAGAAGCATCAGGAAATTTATTTGCTAAATTAATCATAATTTCAGCCCCTTTATGTAAATGCCGATAAATCCAGTCATTACCAGGATTTAACCAGACTTCATTATATCCTTTATCACCCCAGGTTGACATAACAGGTTGAACTACTTGATGTTTTGGATATAATTGTAAAAATTCATAAGGTGTTGTTAGCCTCAAAATATCCTGGTCACAAGCAGTTTTTCGTAAAAAGAAATTTAAAAAATCAGGACCTTCATACCACCAATGTCCATATAATTCAGCATCATAAGGCGAAACAATAATTGGTGGTTTACCAATTACATCATATAAATATTCAACTTGCTTTGTTCTATTAAATAAAAAATTTCCAGCATGAATAGCAACTTTTTCAATTGCATTTTTTGGGATATAAGGTTGTTTATTATGTAATGCAACTTTCCCTGTAATTCTATAATATTTAATACCAATATTTCTACGAATTCCATCTTTATGTAAAAAAGGTTTTATGTAATCATAATCAAGGTCATAACCAACATCACGATAAAATTCACGATAATCAAAATCGCCTGGATATCCCTCATCAGCACTCCAAACCTGTTTTGAAGATTCAACATCACGGCCAAAAGCAGCAACACCATTAGGACAATAAACAGGTGCAAAAACACCATATTTTGGTTGAGGCGTTCCTAATAATATTCCATGTGTATCAATAAAAAAGAAGCGAATATCATTTGCTTTTAAGAAACGCTCAACACCAGGTTTATATCCACATTCAGCTAACCATATACCATTTGGTTGTTTATTAAAATACCGTTTATAATCATCAACAGCAACTTTAATTTGAGCATACATTGCTTCTTTATGAATCATTAAAGGTAAAAAACCATGCGTAGCACAACAGGTCACAATTTCAAGTGCACCAGCATCTTGAATTTTTTTAAAGCCTGTTAAAATATTATTTTTATATTGGTCACAAAATATTTCGCGTGCTTTAATAAATTTATATTTATACATTTGAACCGCTTCTGTTAATGGAGAATTGCTACCAATTCTTTTTTCTTCTTTTTCAATTAATTCAATCAAATTATTAAGATGTCTAATATATCTTTGTTGTAATAAATTATCTGAAAGCATATTAGCAAGTGGTGGAGTAATTGACATCGTTATTTTAAAATTAATATTATCATTTAACAGTCGCTCAAATACTGTATACAAAGGAATATAAGTTTCTGTTATTGCTTCATATAACCAATCTTCTTCTAAAAAATCTTCATATTCAGGATGTCGAACAAAAGGAAGATGAGCATGCAACATTAATGCAATATATCCTTTTAACATATTTTTCTCCTATATTTATTTATTATATGAAATATTTGAAGAGCCTAAAAATTTTGATGATGGTGCATTTGAAGAAGGAGCACCAAATAAATTGCCTGATGAAGGAACTCCTTTTTCTAAGCGTTCTGATAAAATACGCATAATATCAAATGAATTTTGTCCAATTTCATAACCACCGGATAATTTAAAAATTTTTTCAAAATCCTCTTTTATAATCATATAATCACTATCTGTTTTTTGTGATGGTTTATCAGGTGGTATTTCTATTGTATTTGATTCGAGTAATTTTATATAATTACCATTTTTATCAATTAAACCTAATTCACAATAATATACTATATCTGCATTATTAACTCTAATATACCAACTTCTTGCAAAAGGACTAATTTCAACATCAAAAAAAGAATTACTATTTTTATCTTTAACACGAATTACCATTTTTGATTCTTCAAATATTTTTTCGCCATATATTTTTTTTATATTATTTTGCAACTGTTCATTAAATTCCCAATAAGAATAAATCCAATGTGGGTCTTTAACAAGAATAACAAGAACATTCTCACCATAACCAGGTGGTAATGGCATTCCTCTATCAATAAAAACTTCACCTTTTTTAACTTCTTTTTCTGACCCCTTTTTTTTATATATTTCACCACTACTTGTAACATTCTCCTTTAATAAATTGTCTGCCATAAAGCACCTCCAAATAATAAAATATGAATCATTGAATTAAATTTTTAAAACTTTTCCCATTCCCAATTTTTGGTAAATTAAAAAAATCTAAAATTGTTTCAGCAGTATCAGCGAATGATTCACGCAAGCCTAAATTTACGCCCTGTCTAATATTTTTACTCCAACCACATAAAAATACATACTCTCGCGTGTGATCAGTATGTGCTGTAAATGTCGGGTCACAGCCATGGTCTGCTGTGATAAATAATATATCATCATCATTCATATTATTTATTATTTCAGGTAATCGCCCATCAAAATATTTTAATGCTTTTGCATAACCATTAACATCCCGACGATGTCCATATACCATATCATAATCTACAAGATTTGTAAAAATTAAACCTTCAAATTTATTTTTAATTTGTTCAATTGTCTTATTTATTCCGTCTTCATTTCCTTCTGTATGGATTGATCTTGTTATTCCCTGTCCTGCAAAAATATCTTCTATTTTTCCAATTGCAACTACTTCTTTTTTATTTTCTTTAATTATATCAAGTAGTGTTTTTGACGGTGGTAATACTGAATAATCTTTGCGATTATATGTTCGCTGATAATTACCTGGCTCACCTATAAATGGTCTTGCAATCACTCTACCAACTGAATATTTTCCAACTAATATTTTTCTTGCTATTTCACACCATTTATAAAGTGTTTCTAATCCTGTTGTTTCTTCGTGCGCTGCTATTTGAAATACACTATCTGCTGATGTATAAACAATTGGTCTGCCTGTTTTTTGTTGTTCTTCGCCTAACTCTTTTAATATTTCTGTGCCTGAAGCAGCTTTATTACCTAACACTTTTAATCCTATCTGTTCTTCAAATGGTTTTATTATTTCATCTGGAAATCCATCAGGAAATGTTGGAAATTTAAAATCAATATAAAGACCAGCAATTTCCCAATGTCCTGTTGTTGTATCTTTATTTACTGACTTTTCTTTCATTTTTGCACAAAATCCATTAAATTTTTTTTGCGGCTTTACTCCTAATATTTCTCCTGTATTTCCTAATCCTAATTTTTCTAAATTTGGTAAATTCAAGCCACCAATTGCTTTTGCTAAATTTCCTAATGTATTTGCACCTTCATCTAAAAATTCTGCTGCATCTGGCATTGCACCTATTCCTACACTATCTAATACTATTATTATTGCTCTTTTCATTTTTCCTTCTCCATTTATTTTTTTATTTTATTTTTTCTTATTTTATATTATAGATTTTATTTCATTGTCAATAATTTTATTCGAAATCAAATGGAGGCGATGGGACTTGAACCCACGGCCACTTGAATGCCATTCAAGTGCTCTCCCAGCTGAGCTACGCCCCCATTATTTTATTTGTTTCTCTATTAATATTCTTTCTAATATTATTATATAAAATCAATATTTTAGCATTTTTAATGATCTGATTTCTATTTCTTTTTTTCACCTAATTCAATCCCTTCTTTTTTGCCTATCTCTATTCCTTCGCCTCTTGCATAACTTATTTCTATTGAACTATCTCTTATCGCTCTTTCTCTGCTATCTAATATCGCACTTTCTCTTTTTTTGGCTAATTCTTTTTTATTCATATTTTTTTTCTATTATTTTTCTTCAGTTTAATCTTTTTATTTCTTCTTCTGTTAATCCTGTTATTTCTGATATCGTTTTTATATCAAATCCTTTTTTTAACATTTTTAATGCTGTGATTTCTATTCCTTTTTTTTCTCCTAATTCAATTCCTTCTCTTCTCGCATAACTTATTTCTGTTGCTCTGTCTCTTATTGCTCTTTCTCTGCTATCTAATATCGCACTTTCTCTTTTTTTGGCTAATTCTTTTTTATTCATATTTTTTTTCTATTATTTTTCTTCAGTTTAATCTTTTTATTTCTTCTTCTGTTAATCCTGTTATTTCTGATATCGTTTTTATATCAAATCCTTTTTTTAACATTTTTAATGCTGTGATTTCTATTCCTTTTTTTTCACCTAATTCAATTCCTTCTTCAATTCCTTCTCTTCTCGCATAACTTATTTCTGTTGCTCTGTCTCTTATCGCTCTTTCTCTGCTATCTAATATGGCCCACATTCGCCTGTCCGCTAATGCTTTCTTCATCGTCTTTATTGCCATTATTATCGCCTCCTCTCTTTTTACTTCTTCTGGTAACTCTTCCTCGTTCTCTATATACTTTACGCTTTCTTTGAATGTAAATAACCATTTCTCTTATTTCGTTTCAAAATTTTTTTCTTTTTTAAATTTTGGTAATTCTATTATATGTATCTCCTCTAAATCACTTAATTCTTTCTTGCTATTTACATTTAAAAATCTATATATATTATGAAATTCTTTTTCTTCTAACAAATTAAAATCCTATATTGAAATTGTTATTGTCTTCTTTAATTCTTCATAATTCTCGCCTTCTTTTAATTGCTCTGTAAAAAATTTATTTAAATAAAATAATATTCTTGCTATATATTCTTTTTGTCGTGTTACTTGCATCTCTATATTATATTGCCGACCTTTTTCATCTGTCGCTTTTATATCAAGCACTGAATATTTATCATTAATTTTTTCTTGTAAATTCATTGGATTTAATATTATTGTTTTTTTTATCTGTTTCCCTTTTTGATAATTTAATATTGCATTTAATAAATCTGTTAATATTTTTGTATGTTTTTCTGAACCAAACACATATTTAAAAATAATATCATTACAAAGTCCCTTAAAATTCTTTAAATCCATAATTATATTATTTTAACTAATAAAAGATTTGTCAAACAAAAAATCTAAATTATAAAACTTTTACAAAAATAAATTTACTATCCCCATCAGAATAAAAATCTTTTAATATTGCATCAACTTTATAACCATTTCTTAAATAAAATTCTCGTGTTGGTAAATATAATTCTCGTGATGATGTTTCTATATATATTCTTTTACCTTTCATTTTACTTATTTCTTCTTCACTTTTTTTTAATAATAATTTGCCATAACCTTTATTTTTATAATTATTATGCACGCAAATCCAATATAAATCAAAACTATGTTTTGTACAGGGAATTGAACCAAAACATGTAAAACCAATTACAAAATTATTTTCTTCTAAAAATAAAAAATTATAACCACTTGCTTTTCCTTTTTTTAATGCCTCATCAACTAATTCAACTGCTACATCTATTTCTTCTTCATAAAAAAATTTAGTTGATTCTAAAATGTTTTTTACATTTTCTTTATCTTCATTTTTTACATAATTTCTAAATTCCATTTTACTCACCAAAAAAAATAAAAAAAGCAGAGTTTAATAAAAATTAAACTCTGCTTATAAAAAATTATTTTAAAAAATTTTATGAATTATTTTTTTCAAATTTTATCATAAAATCAACTAATTCTTCCACACCCTCAATTGTAAATGCATTATATAATGATGCTCGACAACCACCAACACTTCTATGTCCTTTTAAACCAATAAAACCTGCAGCTTTTGCTTCTTTTACAAATTTCTCTTCCAGTTCTTCACTTGGTAATCTAAAAGTAATATTCATTTTTGAGCGTGAATGTCGTTCTGCTGTGCCATTATAAAAATCTGATTCATCAATACATTTATATAATATTTCTGCTTTTTTATTATTTCTCTTTTCTACCTCTTCTAAACCGCCAATTCTTTCCATCCATTTCATTACTAAATCAATTAAATAAATACCAAATGTTGGTGGTGTGTTATATAATGATTTCTCTTTTGCATGAGTTGAATATTTTAACATTGTTGTTATATTTGGATTTTCTTTATCTAATAAATCATTTCGAATAATTACAACTGTAACACCTGATGGACCAATATTCTTCTGTGCACCAGCATAAATTAATGCAAATTTTTTTATATCAATTTTTCTACTCATTATATCTGATGACATATCTGCTATTAATGGTATATTGCCAGTATCAGGATATTGTTGCCATTGTATTCCACCTATTGTTTCATTTGATGTGATATGAACATATTTTGCATTTGATGAAAATTTTAATGTATTTAATTGCGGAATATAATTATAATTTTTATCTTTTGATGAACCTGCTATATTTACTGTGCCAAATAATTTTGCTTCTTTTATTGCTTTGCCAGCCCACGCACCTGTATCAACATAATCTGCTACTCCACCATTTAAAAAATTCATTGGTATCATACCAAATTGTAGACTTGCACCACCCTGTAAAAATAGTATTGAATAATTATCAGGAACACCAAAATTTTTTCTTATCCCTTGTTCAGCTGAATTATTTATTTCTTCAAAATCTTTTGAACGATGGCTGATTTCTAATACTGATAATCCTATTCCTTTTAAATCTAATAATTCGCGCTGTGCTTGTTCCATTACTTCTAATGGTAATATTGCTGGACCTGGATTTAAATTATATGGTCTTTTTTTACTCATATCATCTTTTCTCCTTTCAAATTTTTTTTTATTTATTTTTTTATCTTAATTTTTTTTTTTAGTCAATAAAAAATTAACTAAAATATTTCTTTGTAATTGCCACACCAAATTTTAAGATTATTTCACAATCTTCTTTACTAATTGGTGATTCAGCATATACTTTAATTATTGGTTCTGTGCCTGACTGTCGGACTAATAAATTACTTCTATCTTCAAATTCTAATTTTACTCCATCGCCTGAAAATTTCTTGATTATTTTTTTACTACATTTTTCATCTATTTTTAATACTTCACCTTCTTTAAATGTTTTATCCATTTTAGCAATTATTTCTGCTTTTTGTTCTTTTGTTAAATCTCCTAAAATTTCAACTGCATCTTTTTTCGCTTCATAAATTCCATATTCTTTCTTCAAATTATTTAAATATTCTACTAAATCTGTTTTTGTTGTTCTAATAATTTCAATTGCAAGTAATAATGCAGCGAAAGCATCTTTTTCTAATATATTTGCTCCACCTATTGAAAAACCATCTGATTCTTCAAATGCACAAACAACTCGTTTATTGGCTGGTGTTGATGGTTTTAAATAATCTCTAAAATATTTAAATCCAACTTTTGTTTCAAACAACTCTCGTTTTAAACCACGCGCTATTGCATTAACAAAATTACTTGTTGCAATTGTTTTTGCAACTCCACCTTTTAATTTTTTGTAGTCACATAAATAATAAAATGCTAATGCTCCATAATTATTCATATCAACTTGTGTTATTCCATTTGTAAATCTTATACGGTCGCCATCTGGATCTATTAGTACTCCTAATTTGAATTTTGTTTTTTGTTTCTTTAACCACTTCTCTACTTCTATCATATTTTTTGCTGATGGTTCTGGTTTAACTCCATGAAATAAAATATTATCATCTGTATTAATAAGTTTTACATTTGGTTCTTTCCCACTTAAATTTAAAAATGCTTCTCCTCGTTCTCGCGTCGCACCGTGCATAAAATCAATTGCTAATGATAATTCTCCTGAGTTGATATACTTTTTTATTTTATTTATATCAATTATATGTGGTATATATTTTTTAATGTGTTTTAAATACAATTTTGCTGTATTTATTTTCTTCACTTTTTTCCAATTAACTTTAGGCTTTTCAAAAATTTCATTCATAAATTTATTGCCACATTTTTCTAATGCTTTTGTTATATTCTCTCCACTGGGTCCTCCATCTGCTGGATTAACTTTATAACCAGAATAATTTGCTGGATTATGACTTGGTGTTATATTTATTGACATTGCTGCATTTAATTGAACTACTGCTGCTGAATATTCTGGCGTAGGCGCCATTCCTGCATAATAAACTTTTATATTATGTCTTTGTAATGTTCCAATTACTGATTCCGCAAATTCTTCTCCCATTAATCTATTATCACGACCAACTATTATTCCTCGTTTTTGAAATTCAGCAAAATTTCGCACTCCAATTTCTTTTAATAAATTTTTATCAGCTGTTTTTACCATTTCTACTAAACCTTCTGTAACTCTTATAAAATTCTGAATTGTATGACTTATTCCTATTGTTCCACGCCATCCTGATGTCCCAAATTCTACTTTTGTCGGTTCTGTATTTGTTCGTGCTATTTCTTTTATTTCTTCTATTAATTTTTTTGTTCCAGACTTTTTTGGATTTTTATGTTTTGGCTTATCATTTACTCCTTCTAATAATTCTTCCCATATTTTTTCTGCTTCTATTTCTTTACTTAAATTTTCCATTTTTTTCACCCCTTTATTTTTTATTTATTTAATTTATAATTTTCGCACAATTAATTGTCAAATATTTTTTTGATAAATTTAATTCATTGATATTGAGATATTTTTAAGTATTAATTATGATAAATATCTTTTATATATGAAAATCTTTCACTTTGTAATTATAAAAAAATAATTGGCTCTATTTCAAAAATAAATATTGATTATTAATGACTCTTTTAATTTTACTGAACATCAGAAATATAATCAATTATAGAAGAATAATTTTTATTCCTTACTGAAGAATATACATTGCCATTACTATCAACCTGAATTCTATCATAAATTTTATTTGATAAATCATAAAAAACAATTTCTTTTTCTGCTGTTAAAACTCCTCTTGAAAGTTTTGGCAATGCCTGAACTATTTTATCTATTATTTTTTGGTAATTAATTTCTTTCTTTAAAATACTTCGTTTGGTGATTATATCTATTTGTTGACCTGCATTATGAAATTCAAAACTTTCATTTGTTAGTGTATCAATTACAACACCATGATATGGCTCAACACTTTCTAATCGCACGATAAAATCCTGTTTAATTTTTTCACTCATTTTTTCACCCCTTTATTTTTATTAAAATCAGGGATAAGCCGAATTCTGTGTTATGCGGTCATCTATCTTTATTTTATCCTTTCAGATAAAATTATGCGACCTACCCGGATTTATTATTTCTAATAAATCCTGCTTGGTCTTGCATTTTATGGGGTTTGCCATGCCCTGTTCGTCACCGAACAGGCGGTGCGCTCTTACCGCACCTTTTCACCCTTGCCAGATTTAGCATTTGCTAAATCTTCGGCGGTTTATTTTCTGTGGCACTTTCCATCAGAATTTTTACAATTCTGTCTGGCTATTAACCAGCATAAACAAATAATGTTCGGACTTTCCTCTTCAATATCTACATATTGAAGCGACCGCTCCCTGATTTTATATAATATTTTATTACAAAAATTTTTTTTGTCAATTGTTTATGATTTATTTTTCTTGACTTATTTATCGAATTTTTTATAACATTTTAAAAAATTTCAATGAAGGTAAAAAATGAAAATTGAATTTACTGCTGATATTAATTTAAAAGCAGAAAGAGAATCACCTGAAAGATATAATGCTCTCAAGCAAATATTAATCGAACTTAAAGAAAATAATATTTCATATTTAATAATTGATGGTGATACATTTAATAAAGAAATAAACAAAGATGAAAAAAAAATTTATATGCCTATCTCAAATAAAATAATAAATGAATTTAAACCATTAAAAATATTTTTAAGGCATATTCATAAATCTTGTAAATATAAAAAAATAATTTTTCCTGATTCGTCACAAAGTATTAATATTAATGAAACTGCTAAAAGAAGATTTATTATTTATGATACTTTTTCAAATGATTTTTTTTCAAAACAAATTCAAAATCAAATTATTTATTTAACTATGGAAGAACATATAAAATCGTTATTTGTAAAAATACAAAATATTTTACTAAAAAAGATGAGTATTCATTTTTTTATTTGTAATATTTTTTTAAGTGTGGTTTATTTTTAATTCTTATGGAATTTAGTAATTATAAACAAAATATTATTTTTCTTTTATTTTTTTATTCACTATTTTTTTTTATTTTTAACTCTATTATACCTTATTTTCTGGCTAATGACAATATAAACTATTTTTATCAATTAAATAAGATAATGATAAAAATCAATAAACAAATAAATTTTTTTATTGAGTTACCTGAAACTCAAAAAAATAAGGTAAACTTTTTATTAAAAATTTTTTGGTATTTATTTAATCTATTACTGATTTTTCTCTTTCTTTTGTTTTCTTTTAAAATTTTAAATATTAAAGAAAAAATAAATATTTTATTTTTAACTTCCTTATTTCTTTTATTTAAACCAGTAATAAAAAACATTTCAAATGCTAAACCTTCAATACTTATACTTTTTTTCTTTATATCAGCTTTCTTTTTTTATTTTAAAAAAAATTATTTAATATCTGCTTTTTTATTTAGCCTTTCTTCTATTTTTTTCCCACAAATTATTTTTATTTATTTTATATTCATTCGAAAAAAAAATTATAGATTTGCTTTTCTATTTCTTTTTTTAGTAATTATCTTAAATACTTTTTTTTTATTCTTTTTTAATTCAAATCCAATATTTAACTTTTTAAAAAACTTTCTAATTTTCTCAACAAAATATAGCTATGTATCTGCTGATAATCAATCACTATTATCTTTACTTATTAGAACAAATATATTTATTTTTCATTGGCAAATAAATTTTGTCTATTTATTTATTTTTGGGAATTTATTAAAATTATTTTTTCTTTTTATTACTCTTTTTTTTATCATAAAAAATCAAAATCAAAATATTTTTATTATGTTTGCTTTTCTTATTCTTTCTTTATTATTTTTTGAAAACAATTTGAATGATTATATTTTATTATTAATGATTTTTCCATTTTTTATCTTACTAAAATTTATTAATGAAAATTATGAAAAAAATATTTTCTTGATTTTGATTTTTTTTATTTCATATTTGTTAATAAGTTATGATATAAATATAGAAAAAAATTTTTTAAAAGAAGGAATATTATCTCTTATTTTATCTTTAAAATTATTTGGATTATTTTTATTATGGTTAATAAATTTATTTATCATTAAAAATAAGAATTAATTCCACTTTTTTAATTTCTCTTCATCAATAATTGTTATATATTTATTATCAATTTTTATACTACCTTCTTTTTTAAATTTTGATATAATTCTTGTAACAACTTCTCGTGCTGTGCCTATTAATTCACCTAAAAATTGATGAGTAATTGGTAAATTTATTTTTATACCTTCATCTGTTTTTATTCCATTATTTTTAGATAATGTTAATAATTCATAAGACAATCTGCCAGCAATTGTTTTAAATGTTAATGTTTTTATTTGTTCATTTGCTGATAATAATCGTTCGGATAAAATCTCTATTATATTTAATATTAAATCTGGATTTTGTAATATCTCCTTTTGAAAATCTGCTCTTTTTATTATTAGTAATTTTGTTGGTTGCAATGTTCTTGCTGAGGCACTGCGTGGCTTGCCTGTTAAAAAACCTATTTCGCCAAAACAATCACCCTTTTTTAAAATTGCTAATATTTTTGATTCACCTTGTTCATTTGATTGTTCGATTTCTATATAACCATCATAAATAATAAATAATGAATCTGAAATTTCATTCTTTTTTATTATATATCTGCCTTCTTTATATTCTTCTTCTATTGCAATATTAGCAAATATTTTTAAAATATTTTCATCAATACCATTAAACAATTTTATTGAATTAAAAAATGAGAAATATTCTTTTTTCATTTTTTTTAATTATAGCATAATTATTATGTGAAGTCAAATTCCTGAATTATTTTTGATATGATTAGAAAATAATTATATTTAGCTATATTTCAAAAAGTAATTATTTAATTATGCACAAAAAAGAAATTAAAATAATTTATTGGATTTGAAAATTTTCATTCACTATTTTTATGTTTCATTAAAAAAATTTTAATTCAAAAATAAATCAAAATTTTTTAAAATTAGAATATCTTTCGCAGGTGCTGTTAATATACTTTCTTTCGGTTGATTGAATTCTTTAACCTCTCTAATAACTGCATTTTTTGCTAATTCTGGTGTATTACAGGTTCTACTTAAATGTGCTAATATTATTTTCTTATATGGTCTGCCACTGCGTGCAATTAAACCATTTCTAATTGCTGATGCTGTATCATCATTTGATAAATGCCCTTTTTCACTAAATAACCAATTTTTATGTTTATAATATCTCGGCGATTTTTCAACTAATGATTTATCATAATTTGTTTCAATAAATAAAATTTCTGCCTCATTAATATATTTTTGAATTTCATCATTTATTTTACCAATATCAGTTCCAAAAAATAATTTTTCATTTTCATTTTCTTTATTTTCAAAAAAATATGAAACACTATAACCTGCTTCATCATCGCCCATTCCTTGATGTGGAACTTTAATTATTTTTACTTCTACTTTTCCAAAATTTAATTCTGAATTTTTATATAAATAAATAAGTTCTGCTGGATGAGTTGAAGCAACACCATTAAACTTTTTTATTGCGACTTCAAAAGTTATTGGATGAATATAAATTGGTATGTTTAATATTTTACTAATTAAAAATGTATTTTTAGAAAGATGGTCATAATGAGCATGTGTTATTAACAATGTTTTATTATTTTTTAAATTGGATTTTAGTAAATAAGATTGGATAAATTCTGGCTCAATTTTCCCAGTATCAATTATAAATGTCTGATTTGCAATATTAAGAATAGAACAATTATAACTCGAACTACTACCAAAACTTATTAAATCCATTATACGCTCCTTTTTTCTTTATTTCTTTCTTCTCTTTTCAAAACACTATCTTCTTATAAAAATTAAACGAATTAAAATAATTAAAATTAAAATAATTATTGTATAAAAAACAGCGGGCGAAATAATCATAAAAAAAATTCCTGTCAAATCTAATAGAAAAAAAAGAAAATTATCTCTGAAATAATCAAAGAAAAAAACTAAAAATATAAACAAAATAAAAAATAAGAAAAAAAGAATTTTTGCAAGATTCATTTAAGATTTATATATTTTCCTTTTGAAATGAATTATATACAAAAGTTTTATTATCAAAATTATTTTCTAATAATCTTATTTTTTCATTTTCAGAAACTGGTCTTGCTATTTCATCAAAATATAGTTCATTTAGATTCATAACTAAACCAGTAAAAAACCAGAATGGTCCCATAATACGAATAATTAAAAAAGTATTAGCAGTCATAGAGTGAATAATTAAACCAACAAGTCCACCAATATAACCGGTTAAAATAGCTAAAATAAGTGTATTCCTTTGATATTTTTTAATTAAAAAAATTTCTGTAAAAATTGTTTTAAATAGCCATATAAATGCTAAGACTCCCATTATGCCCATTTCTCCTATTGTTCTCATCACCTGGGAATCAACAAAACCTGCACCTGTGATTCCTAAACCAAAAATAGGATATTCTTGCCAATATGCCATAATATCTTTATATTTTTCAACTCTCGCTGATGATGATTGGTCTAAACCAATTGTTGTTGAACTTGGCCCTAATGTAGGAACATTATATTTTATTGGTCCTCGGAATGTTCTTTCTATTCTATCTCGAACAGTTGGTGGTAAATACTTAATCGAAATAATAGCTGCAATTAAAATAATTACAGCAAGCACTTTTTTAGTTCGCGGTGTAAGTAAAACTATTGTAATAAGAACAGGATAAAAAGCCATATATGAACCGCGTGATAATGTATATAAAAAATTATAAATAACAAGAATAAGCAAACCTATAATAATAATTCTTGAAAAATTTTTTGGTTTCCATAGAAAAAATGAAAAAAGCATTCCAAACATAAAAAGTAAATAAGCGCCAAATGTATTGGGTTCTGAAACATCTTCAAAAGGGGCAGATACTCTAAATGCGCCAGAACGAATTTGCTGCAATCCAATATAACATACAACAGCACAGCATATATAAAATGTATAAATATAATATAAGACAGCTCTTTTAGATTTAACAATATTAACAACTAAATAATAAATTAAAAAATATTCTACAAGTTTTAATACATAAAAAAAAGCTTTTGTTGGTGAAGAAACCTGTTTAATTAAAACACCACGGGCTGTTGAAATTGCACATATTAAAAGAAAAAAAATAACTGGTTTATCTATTGGGGAAGGTTTAAAAAGTCTTCCGCCTTTTAATACACGTGTAATTGTCCAACTTAATAAACATAATATAATCATTACATCATCATATCTTAATACTACATTTCTTCGTTCAACTCTTCCAATTTGAATTTCTGGCGAAAAAAGCATAGTAACAATAAGTAGATATAATCCAACAGCTGGATTAAAAAAAGTAACTACGCTTGCAAGAAAAAATATTGATATAATGTAATATTTATAATGAACTGGATTTTTTAAATTTTCGCCTGTTAATAAAATTAAAACTAAACACAAAATTATTAAAGAAAAAACAAGAACTTTTATACTCTCTGGCATTTTTATCTTTTATTTATTTTGATATTTTTAATTGAATTTTTAATCTCTCAATTTTATTTTCTGCTTCTAATATATATTGACTATCAGGATATTTATCAAGAACTTTTTGATATTCTTCTATCGCCTTTTCATAATTTTTTAAATATCTATAACAATCTCCTATCCTATATTGTGCAAAATCTTCATAACCACTATTTGGATATTTTGCAATAAGTAATTCATATAATTTAATCGCTTTGTTGAAATCTTTATTATTATTATAATCTTCTGTATATAATTCAGCTGCTCGTAATAATGATTCAGGTGCGTGAAAATTATTTGGATATAATTCTGCCATTTTTAAATATTCTTTTATTGCTTCATCAAATGGAAGCATATATTTTAATATATTATCAAATGATTTTTCCTCATTTGTTATTGCCAGATTTTCTATTTCTATTCTTTTTTTTCTATTTACATATTTAATATATTCTTCTGTTAATTTAGCAATCATATATTGTGCATCAGGTGCTAATTTTGAATTTGGTGCGACTTCAATTACTTTTTTATATGTCTTTATTGCCTTTAAAAAATTATTTTCTGGAATTAAAACTGTCTCATTAGTTGAATAATATTGCTCTGCTTTTTGAAATAAAATATTTGGGTCTATTTCTTCCTCTACTTTTGCTATTGTATCTTTTGCTGTATCGTTCGTCTTTATTTGTTCTTGATTTTTTTGAGTTGTATTACTTTTTTTATCTTTATTTTTACTACAACTTATAAAAAAATAATTTATTAAAAATATTATTGTTATAATTGTTATTATTTTATACTGCACTTTCTTTTGCATCACGAACTCCATAATATTTATATTGATAATGATAATAATAAGTATATGCTAATTTACCTTCGGCTTTTATATCATTTAATACAATTCCTATTATATTTGCTCCTACATTTTCTAATTGTATTTTTGCTCTTAATAATGCTTCGCGCGCTGCTTTGCCTACAAAATAAACAAGAACAACTGCATCACATTTTGAGGCAATTACTGCTGCATCAGTAACAGGTAATATTGGTGGTGAATCAAATAATATTATTTCAAATTCTTCTTCTAATTCTTTCAATAAATCATCAAATTCTTTTGAACTTAATAATTCTGATGGGTTTGGTGGATATGGTCCTGCACTTAATATTTTTAAATTATCAATTCCTGGAGATTGTATCACATCACGCCAATTTAAGCCACCTGAAAGTATATCTGTTATTCCAGGTTTCTTTTTAATTCCAAATGTTTTATAACATGATGGGTGTCGTAAATTACAACTCATTATTAATGTCTTTTTTCCTGCTTGTGCCATAATTACTGCTAAATTTGTTAATGTTGTTGATTTCCCTTCTTGTGGTGTTGCACTTGAAAATAATATTTTTTTACACTTTTTATCTGTTTTAAATGCAAACTGCAAATTTGTTCTTAATGTTCTGTATGCCTCTGTTACTGGTGATTTTGGATCACTTATCGCTACTAATTTTGCCTGTCGTTCATTAAATACTTCACCACTACTTTCAACGCGTTGCTTAAATTTTCTTATTTTTTCTGCATCTATTCGTATATGTGGTATTACTGCTAAGACTGGTTTTTGTGTATATTTCTCCACATCTTCAATTGTTCCAATTGATGTGTCCATACTTTCAATAATAAATGCAAAAGTAAAACCTAAAATTAATCCAATAACTAAACCTGCTAATGCATTTTGCCGTTCATTAGGATATATTGGATATCTTGGTACACCTGCAAGGTCAACAATTCTTGCTATTGGTGCTGCACTCGCTTCTTGAATTCGTAATTGTTCATATTTATCTTTATACATATTATACATCTGTGTTGCAACCTGCACTGCTTTCTCTAACTTCATTCCTAATAATTGTTCTCGTGGTAAATTCCTTAATCTTGCTGCTATAAATTCTTTCTCTTTTTTTAATTCATTTTCTTTTGCCCAACTTTCGGCTATTTGTTCTTCGTATTTATTTATTATTGGATTTAATTTTTCCTTAACATATTCATCAACTTTCGACTTTATCTCTTTTATCTTTTGATTATATATATATATTTTTGGGTGGCTTTCAGTATATCTTTCTAATAATTTTTCTATTTCTGCTTTATTCTGTTCTATTTGTTGCTGATATTTATGTAATTTATCATCACTACTAATTTCAGGAACTAAAAATATATCTACCTCTTTTCCTAATATTTTTTTCCTTAATATTTCTAATATTTCTTCTTTCTTTTTTCTTTCCTCTGCTAATGTATTTATTTCATTCTGAATTGATATTATTGCATCCTCACTTATACTCCATTTACCTAATAATTTACTACCTGATGATTCTTCTTTAAATCTTAACAAATCTTCTTCTGCTTGTTCTAATTTTATTCTTGATTTTTCTACCTGTTCTGCTAAAAAATCTCTTAATACATTCTTCTCATGCTGAATATATTTTAAACTTTCAGATATAAATACCTCTGCTATTTTATTTACTATCTGTGTCGCTGTTACTGCATCAGTTGAAACTAATTTAATCATTACTACATTTGATTGTGGTTCTTGCTTTACTTCTATTCTATTTTGTATATCTGATATTACACGCTGTACAACACTACTTGGTGCATTTGCATCGATTAATTTTAAATCTGCTATTACTCTAATAATTAAATTTCTACTCGTTAATATTTTTATTGCTGTATTTATTGTATTTCCTGATGTCAACTCTACATTTGAAACTCCTACATAATCTTTACCTACCTGTGATTTCTCTACTATTTCTATCCTTGATGCTACTTCATATATCTTTTTCTGCATTTTTGTGTACACTATTGCTGCCATATATACTGTTAATGTCGTTAATATTATTATCCATTTTCGTTTCCTGATTATTCTAAAATAATCATGTATCGTCATTTCATATTGTGCCATAGCCACACCTTTTTTTATATTTAAATTTTTTATCTATTTCTATTACTTGTTGTTGAATTATCTTCTGTATATCGACCATGCACTATATCTTCACTTTCTTCAATTGCTTCTGCTGTTTTTGTAATTGTTGGCCATACTTCATCAATAAACTGGGAAAATGAACCAATAAATGATTGTGGTATAAATATTACATCTCTATTCTCTAATTTAATATTCTGACTTATATCGCCCTGATATAAAACTCTTTTTGCATCTATATTAAATACTATTGGATGTCCTGGATTTTCCGGATCATCTCGAACTACCTTTATATCACTTAATACTGCAAAATATTTATCTTTTGCTAATGAAAGTAATTTAAACATTGTTGGATATGGGTCATCTATTTCTATTATTCCTGTTCTTTCTGCTTCTCCTATTACATATACTTTTGTGCTTTGAACTCTTGGAACCACTAATTTATCACCATCATACAATTTGAAATTTACGCCCTGATCTCCTAAAAATAATAATGTCGCTAAATTTAATAATTCTTCTTTTCCATTTTTTCTTACTACTTTACATCTTTCTCGCATTGCTTTTTCTGTTATTCCACCTGCTAATCTTAATAAATCTGAAACTAAAAAATAATCAACATTCTCCAATTTATATTCACCTGGTTTTGCTACTTCACCTTCAACTATTACTACTCCTTTTGTTATGTCTGGTAAAAAAATTGTATCATTTTTTTGTAAAATAATATTTTGATTCAAATCACCTTCTAATAATAATTTATTTAAATTTATTTTTATTGTTGAACCATCCTCGCGCATTATTACTACTTCTCTTACTTTTGATGTTTGTGCATTCCAACCTGCTTTTACTAATATATCAAGTAATTTTACTGTTCCTATTAAATTATATGGTCCGGGATTTGGCACATTACCTATTACCAAAACTCTACGACTTTTAAATTCTTTTACATCTACATTTACTTGTGGGTCAGGTATAAATGCTTTTAATCGCATTGCTATTGTTTCTTTTATTTGTTCTGTAGTCAGTCCACTTACTATTATCTCCCCTAACATTGCATAATTTATTCTTCCATCTGACCTTACTGTTACTACTGATTTTAATTCTTCATAACCCCATACATTTATTTCAAGCACATCTTCTGGTCCTACAATATATGCTGTTGGCACTTTTGGTGTTATTTCAAATGATGGAAAATCTTCTGCAATTAAAATGTATGAAATAATAAATATTAAAAATAATAATATTATTCTTTGCACTTTGTCCCTCCACTCCATAAAATTTTTTTTATCATACAATATTTTCTATCTTTTAGTCAAGTAAATTATTCTTTTATTTTTTTTTATTCCAACAACTTTATTAATGAAAAATTATCAAACTCCTTTTGCTTTTTACTTGTTTCTTCTTTTGTTTTATTACCACTTGTTTCTCTTTTTATATTTTCTATTTTTGGTTGAAATAAAATATCTTCATCTTTTGTTATAATTTTTAACTTTGATGGTTGTATTCCCTTTTTTAATTCTATTTCACTTTCTTTTGTGCCTGTATCAATTTTTTCTGATTTTATTTCACTTATTTTTTCTACCTTTTGGGTTTTTGGCTCTTCAATATTACTTTTTTTCATTTCAAATGATTGTATTAATTTACTTATTTCATCAGTGCTACTCTTTTCTTTTTCTACTATTTTTTTTGGCGGCTGGGTTATTGGCTGTGATATTATTGTTTCTTGTTGAGTCTCTTTTTTATCTCCCACACTAATATCTAATTTTTCTTCTCCTTTCTCACTTTTTATTTCCTGACTTAACAATTTTGATTCTTCATTTATCTTTTCATATTCTGACATATACAATTGTTTTGGTAATTTTATCTCATTTATATTTGATTTGATTGTAAATTTTTCTGCTATAAAATTTCTGAAATTATTCTCATTTTTTATATTTGATTCTCTTAAATCTGTTTCTGCTCTATATATAAAATTTTGATTAATTAATTCATTGCTTTTTAAATAATTCTGATATTCATTCTTTTTTATATCACTTAAACTTCTTTCTATTATCGCTGCTCTTATATAATCAATATTTGTTATTTTGCTATTATCAACTTTCTTACTTTTATGTAAATTTGAATACTTTATTAAATAATATGATGACACACTTCCGCATAATAGTATTAATATGGCTAAATAATAAAGCAAAAATTTTTTATTTATTATTGTTCTTATCGGTTCAAAAAAATTTTTTAATTTTTCTATTATTTTTTTCATTATTTTAATTTGCTATTTGTTCTTCTTTTTTCTCTTTTTCAAACCTGAATGATAACACTTTCGATATTCCTGCTTCCTCCATACTCACGCCATATATATTATCACTCATTTCCATTGTTAATTTATTATGAGTAATAATTATAAATTGAGTTGTGTTTTTAAATTCTTGAACAAGTTTTAAAAACCTTAAAATATTCACATCATCTAACGCTGCATCAATTTCATCTAATATACAAAATGGCGATGGCTTTATTTCAAATAATGAAAATAATAATGCAATTGCAACCATCGAACGCTCGCCACCTGATAATAATGTTATTGTCTGAAATTTTTTACCCGGCATTCTTACTATTATATCTATTCCACTTTCAAGCACATTATCTTCATCTAATAATTTTAATTCTCCTTCGCCACCTTCAAATATTCTACCTATTATTTTTGAAAAATTTTCTTTTGCTTTGTTAAATGTTTCTACAAATTTTTCTTTTGATTCTTTATCTATTTTTCTTATTAATTCTTTTAAATCACTCTCTGCTTTTTCAAGGTCTTCCTTTTGTTTGATTATAAAATCAAACTCTTTTTTTAATTCTTCATATTCATTTATTGCTTCTATATTTACTGAACCAATATTATTTAAGCGCTCCTCTATTTTTTTTATTTCTTCTTTTATTTCTCCAATTTTTTCATCTTCTATTTCTTCTTCCTGTTTATATAATTCTTCTTCGTTTATTGGTTCAATGCTTAATGTATATTTTTCTTTTGCTATTATTTTTAATGAATTTATATTATTTCCTGTTTCTTTTATATTCAATTCTTCTATATGATATTTTTCATTTATTATTTTTAAGCCTGCATTCAAATTTTCTTTTTCTCTATAATAATTATCTAATTTCTCTAATGCCTTTTTTTCGTTTATATTTATTTTGTTTATTAATATTTGTAAATTTTTCTGTTCTTCTACTGATTTTATTGTTAATTCATTTATCCATTTTATTTTACTTTCTATATTTACTATATCATTTTCTAAATTCTTTATTTCATTTTGATTTCGTTCTTTTTCTTCTATGATTTTTTTTAGTTGTTCTTCTAATATCTTATTTTTCTCTATTATTGAATTTGCCTGCTCTTTATAATTATTGTAATTCAATGATAATGTATATACTTCATTCTTTATTTCATTCAATTTTTTTTCATTTATTTTTATTAATTCCTCTTTCTCTGTAAATTGGTCAAATTTATTATTTTTATTTATTTTTACCTGTTCCAATATTGTCTCTTTTTCATCTATTTTTTTTATTATCTCTTTTTCTTTTAAGTCAAACCAATTCAATCTATTTTCAAATTTTTCTATATCTTCTGATGATTTCTTTATCTCATTATTTAATGTTTTTTCATCATTTATTAAATCACGCAAATTTATTATCTTTTCCTGATATATCTCACTTAATTTTTTATTATTATATTCTTTATTCGTTATTTCTTTTTTAATATTTTCAAGTTTCGCTGCTTTACTCTTTAATTGATTTTGTAATTTTTCAATATTTTCAATTAATTCTTTTTTTTCTCTTTTTCTTTTTATTAATCCAGAACTTTCTGCTTTTTTATTTACTATTAATATTCCATTATTATACACTTCGCCATTTAAGGTAAGAAATATTATATCATCATATTTATCTGCTATTTTTAATACATTTTCAATTCTATCTATTATTACTACTTTTTCAAATAAATAATTTATTAATCCATTCAAATTTTCTGGACATTTAATTATTTCTCTTGCAAAACAAATTATTCCTTCTTCTTTTAGTATTTCATTATTAAATTCTTTTACCTTTATTTGACTTGCATTGTTTAAATAAAAATAAACATTTGTTAACTTATTATTTTTTATTTCTTCTAAATAACTATTTATCTTTTCTTTTTCTTCTACTAATAAAATCTGTAATTTTTCACTTAAATAATTTTCTATTATTGCTTCGTATTCTGCTTTTACTTCTATATAATCTGTTAATAATTTTAATTTCTCATTTTTTTTATCTTTTAAAAAATATTTTACTCCTTTTAAATATCCTTCAAATGTTTGATTTAATTCATTTATTAAATTTAGTTGTCCTGTTATCTGACTGATTTCTTTCTGTATTTTATTTATTTCATTATTTATTATTTCTTCTTCTTTTTTTAAATCAAGTATTTCTTTATTACCTTTTTCTATTGTTACTTTTAAATTATTTATATACTCATCTATTTTTTTTCTTTCCTGTTGTACAACTTCAAATTTATTCTTTATTTCATTTATATATTTCTCTTTATCAAATAAATTATTTTTTAATTCGCTTTTTTGTAATGTATAACTCTCAATCTCTTTTTTTAAATAAATTAACTCCTCATTACTTTTTATTTCCAAACTTTTTAATTCCTGCAATTCGCGTTGTAATTTATTATATTCTTCTCTACTCTTTTCATATTCTTTATTTTCTTTTTCAAATTTTGCTCTTATTTCGTTTAATTTCTGTTCTGCTTCATTTTTTGCTGCTCGTATTTTCTCTTCTTCTTCTTTATTTTTATTTATTATATTTTTTAATTCAATCTCCTTTTCATCATTTTCCTGATTTCTTCTTTTTAAACGAGTTATTTGAATTATATTATTTTCTTTTTTATTTTTATAATTATTTAATTCAATTTCATAATCCTGTAATTTTTTATTTATTTTTTCTAAACTACTTTTCTGGATGAATAATTCATCTCTTATTTGTGATAAATAATCTTTTTGGATTTCTATGTTTGCTTCATTTATTGTTATTGACCTCTCTATTTCTCCACGCTTTTCTTCTAATTTTTTTAATACTTCTTCTTTTTCTTTTAATTCTTTTATTAATTTCTTTAATTCATATTTATAATTAACTTCTACTTTTTTTAATAATTCTTCTTTTAATTCTTTATATCGCCTTGCTTTTGCTACTTGCTTTTGTAATGAATTTAAATACCGCTCTTTTTCTAATAATATATCTTTTAGACGAACTAAATCTTCATCAACTGATTTTAATTTATTTAATGCTATTTTTTTTCTGTTTTTAAATCGCATTATGCCTGAAGCTTCTTCGAAAATCACTCGTCGTTCTACTGGATTATTCTTCAAAACTATATCTATTTCACCCTGTGATAAAATTGAATAACCACTCTTATTTATTCCTGAATCTGCTATTAAATCAACTATATCTTTTAATCTCGCTGGATTATTATTTATCAAATATTCACTTGTTCCATCGCGAAATAATTTTCTCGTTATTGATACTTCATTAAAATCAATTGGTAATATTCTATTTTCATTTCTTAATGTAACTGTCACAGAAGCAAAATTGGATGCTCTACGATTTTCATTCCCTTTAAATAATACATCTTCCATTTCAGTGCCACGCAATGATTTAGCACTTTGCTCGCCTAACACCCATTTCATTGCATCAACTATATTACTTTTTCCACTACCATTTGGTCCTATTATTGTTGTTATTCCCTCATCAAAATTTAATACAATTTTATCAGCAAATGACTTAAAACCAATTATATCAATCTTTTTTAAATTCAATACTTCCGCCCTCCACTTAAATACTACATTATAAGTATAAAATTTTTTTTTATTTTAAAATCTTCTTTTAATATTTGTCAAGTTTATAAAAATATTTTTTGGAAAAGAACAAGCAGATGATGGAACAGCAAAAATAGAAAATGAGGTTAGTGCTTATTTTTTAATTTTATTTAATAATATACTGCTTTTAAATTTTTAGAAAAGTTGATTTTTCTTAATTTTCATTTAATTGGTCGGGCGGATAGGATTTGAACCTACGACCCCTCGGTCCCAAGCCGAGTGCTCTAGCCGGACTGAGCCACCGCCCGTTTATATTTAATGATTTTAATTTTTTAATTATATATTAAATAAATTTTTCTGTCAATAACTTTTTTAATTTTTTGAAAATTTTTCATTTATTTATTTTTTCTTGACTTTAAATTTTTGTTTTTTTATTCTTTTTAAAAATTATTTTTTGTTTGTAATTAAAAAATTATTTTATTAAATAATTTATTATTTTCACCAAATTAAAACTTAATTAAGAGGTGAAATTATGGAAAATAATTTATTATCAGAAAACAGAGAAAGATGGTCAACAAGATTTGCTTTTATTATGGCTGCGATTGGTTCAGCTGTTGGGCTTGGAAATTTATGGCGTTTCCCTTTTATTGCATATAAAAATGGTGGTGGCGCTTTTTTAATTCCTTATTTTCTTGCTCTTTTTACTGCTGGTATTCCTTTAATGATTTTGGAATACGGTATTGGTCAATTATTTCAAGAAGGACCCCCACAATCTATAGAAAAAATCAGAAAAAATTTTAAATTTGTTGGGTGGTGGGCTATTTTAATTGCGCTTATTATTTCTATCTATTATGCAATTGTTATGGCATGGTGCTGGGTCTACACTTATTTTTCTTTTTCTATCGCCTGGAAAGGAATTGAAAAACAATTCTTTTTTGAAAAATTTTTAAATCTTTTAGTTCCATCTGATAACAATCCTTTCACACTCGGCAGTATAAATTTTAAAATTGTTATTGGTCTTGCTATTACCTGGCTCTCTGTTTATTTTATTATTTATAAAGGCGTTGTTAGAGTTGGCAAAGTTGTAATGATTACTGTTCCTTTACCTATAATTTTATTAATTCTTCTTTTCATTAGATCAGCAACATTAAATGGTGCTGGTTTAGGAATAAAATATTATTTAACGCCTGATTGGTCTAAATTACTTAATCCAAGAGTATGGCTCGATGCTTATAGTCAAATATTTTTCTCTTTATCGCTTGGATGTGGAATTATGATTTCTTATGCTTCTTATCAAGCAAAAAAATCTGAAATCGTTAACAATGCTTTTCTAACTTCAATTGTTGATGCGTTTACTGCTTTTTTTGCTGGCTTTGTTGTTTTCAGCACTATTGGTTTTTTCTCTTTTCAAAAAAATATTCCTATTGAAAATTTACCAATAAGTGGTCCGGGTTTAGCTTTTATTACTTATCCTGCTGCTATTGCTACTTTACCGGGTGGCAATTTTATTCAATCTATTTTTGGTATTATCTTTTTTCTTACTCTTTTATCACTCGGTATTGATTCGCTATTTTCACTTGTTGAAGGTGTTATTACAAGTTTCTTAGATGAATTTAAAATATTTAATCGTAAGTTTGTTACAATGTTTTTCTGCTTTCTTTGTTTTATTTGTGGTTTATTATTTACTACTCAAGCTGGTCTTATCTGGCTTGATATTGTTGACCACTGGATGACTAATTTTGGTCTCGTTATTATTGGTCTTTTAAATTGTTTGCTTATTGGTTATTTTTATGATATTGTTAAATTTCGTCAGGAAATTTCTGAAAACTCTGAAATCAAATTAGCACGCTGGTGGGATGATTTAATTAGAATTGTTATTCCTTCTGTATTATTCATTTTAATTCTTTTGACAGCAATTGAAGAATTTAAAAAACCTTATGAAGGTTATCCAAGTCAACTAATTAATATTATTGGTTGGGGCTTAGTTTTTTTACTTATTTCTTTATCTTTTATTCTGGCTAAATTCTGGTATCCTTTTATTTTCATTATTATTGGTCTTATTTTCTTTTCTATATTTAAAATTAAATTTGATACATCAGTTTCTTTAATGGCTGCTTTTGGTTTTTCTGTTTTAACAAGTAGTTTTATCATCTGTTTTTTAAAAGCAATTAAAAATAAAAATAATCAATGACAACAATACTTGAAAAAAATTTACACGCTATTTCTGCTAATCATAATTATTTATTTAAAAAAATTTTAAATAATTTTAAATCAACTAATTTTAAAAAAATTAAAATATCAGAACATTTAATAAATGTATTTAATGAAAATACTAATTCTTTCATTCATAATAATTTACCAGCAGAATTATATCAATTAAATAATTCTGATTTTTCTAAATCTCATCTAATAATTATTTTTGGTATAGGTACGGGTTTTTATTTAAAAATTTTATTAAATAAATATCCTTATAAACATTTTGTTGTTATTGATTATGATTTAAATTATTTTAATTACTTTATTTCTGAATTTGATTACGCTGATTTTTTTAATAAAAAAAATATTTGTTTTATTATTAATCAAAATGTAGAAGAAATAAATAAAATAATTGAAAGACATTTTGGAATATTATTATATACAAATCTAACATTAATAGAAAACAATGAACAAACAAAATTTCATAATGAATATTATGATAAAATTCGGAATAATTTTAATATTATTACACAGACATCATTAAAAAACTATAATACTTTATCACTATTTAAAGAAGTATGGGAAAAAAATATTTTCAAAAATCTACAATTATATTTAAAAACAAATGATATTTCAAAATTACAAAATTTATTTCTTAATTTACCAGCACTAATTATTGGGGCTGGTCCTTCGCTTGATAAAAATATTTCTTTATTAAAAGAAAATCAAAATAAATTTATCATTATTGCTATGGATTCTTCTGTTCGTGCTTTAATTAATAATAATATTATTCCTGATTTTATTCTCGCTATAGATGCACAAAATATCATTCTAAAATTTCTTTGTGGCTTAAATTATAATTCTTCTTTTTTAGTTGCTATGCCTTTGATAATGAATGAAGTATTTAATTTATTTAATGAAAATATTTTTGTTTTTAATTATGGTCATCCTTTACTTAATTATATTGATGAAATAACAAACAAAACTGGAAAAATTGCTGTATCTGGCAGCGTGTCAATTTGTTCACTTGATTTTGCTGTTCAACTCGGATGCTCTCCTCTTATTTTTATTGGCTGTGATTTTGGTTCTAAAAATATTTTTTCTTATAATAAAACTACAGCAAATGAAAAATTAGAATTTATTCTTAATTCTTTAAACAAATTTAATACAATTGAAAATTTTTTATTTAATAATTCATATCTTCAAAAACAAATAATTCAAAATAATAAAATAATTTATACTTCTGATGATTTAATTTGCTGGTATAATATTTTTGATGAACAAATAAAAATAAATAATCTTAATTGTATAAATTGTTCTGATGAAGGGCTATTGCTTAAAAATGCTCCTTTTGAAAAATTTGAAAAAATAATAAAAAAATTTAATTCATTAAATTTTGATAAATTTCAAAAAATCAAAAAAATTTGTGATGACAAAAATTTTCATTATAATTATAATGAAATTGTGAATTTAATAAAAATTAATTTAAATAGTGAAAAGAAAAAAATTGAAACATTTTATAAAAGAATAAATAACATTAAAGAACATAAAGAAATTTATTTAGAAAAAATTTATGAAATAATAAATAATTCAATAATGAATAAAAATGATATAAATCATTGGAATTATAAATTTTTATTATTTAAAAATGATTATCAAATAAATGAAGATTTAATTGAAAAAATAATAAAAGAATTAGAAGAAAAAATTATATAACTTAAGAAAGGAAGAAAAAAATGAATAATAATTTACAAGAAATTTTGAATTATCACAAATATGGAAAAATAGAGATAAAAAACAGGATAGACTTAAAAAGCAGAAAAGAATTATCAATTGCATATACGCCTGGTGTTGCAAAAGTATGTGAAATAATAGCACAAAATAAAGATGAAATTTATAATTATACAATTAAAAAAAACTCAGTTGCTGTTGTGACAGATGGAACTGCTGTTTTAGGACTCGGTAATATTGGACCTGCTGCTGCTTTACCTGTAATGGAAGGCAAGGCTATGTTATTTAAAAGATTTGCTAATATTGATGCTTATCCTATTTGTTTAGATACAACTGATGTAAAAGAAATAATAAATATTGTAAAAAAAATTAGTGTTGGTTTTGGCGGAATAAATCTTGAAGATATTTCAGCACCACGCTGTTTTGAAATTGAATCTCAACTTATTAATGAACTTGATATTCCTGTTTTTCACGATGACCAGCATGGAACTGCTGTAGTTGTGCTCGCTGGTTTAATTAACTCATTAAAATTAGTAAATAAAAATTTTAATAATATTAGAGTTGCTATTCTTGGTGCTGGGGCTGCTGGTGTTGCAATTATTAAAATTTTAATAAGTAAAGGCATAAATGAAATTATTTGCTGTGATAAAAATGGTATAATTTATAAAGGTAGAAAAGAAAATATGAACCATAGCAAAGAATGGATTGCTAATAATACAAATCCTGAAAATTTAAAAGGTGATATTAACACAGCATTAAATGGTGCAGATGTTTTTATTGGTGTTTCAGGTCCTAATTTAGTTTCAGAAGAAGCAATAAAAAAAATGAATAAAAATTCAATAATATTTTCTCTGGCAAATCCTATTCCTGAGATACCTTATGAAATATCAAAAAAATATGCTAAAATAGTTGCCACTGGTAGAAGTGATTATCCAAATCAAATAAATAATGTTTTGTGTTTTCCGGGTATTTTCAAAGCAGCATTTGTAAATAACATAAAAAAAATTACTGAAAAAATAAAATTAACAACAGCAGAAGCAATTGCTTCTATTATTTCAGATAATGAATTAAATGAAAAATTTATTATACCTGATGTATTTGATGAGCGGATTATTCCTACCATAATTAAAAAAATTTCTGTATTAAAGGAAAATGAAAATTATTAAAATTTATCAAAAACATTTTATTATTTTTTTAAATAGTAAATTTAAAAATATTCTAAATTTAATAAGTGAAAAAAATTTTTTTAATAAATTACAGGAAAGTGAATATTCAGGTCGTCAAAAAATTTTTTATTTTATTTTTGAAAACAAAAAAATAATGGTTAGACAAAATTTTCATGGTGGTCTTTTTTCTTTTTTAAATAATAAATTTTTTTTATATAGTCGATTTATAAATGAATTTATATTACATAATTATTTATTTTATAATAATTTTGCTACCATTAAACCTATTGGTGTTTTTATTATTAAAAAAAAATATTTTTATAATTCCTATTATTTAACAATAGAAGCAAATGCTAAAAATTTATATACATATTTAAAAGAACAAAATCAAAAAATTGATTTTGAATTTTTTGAAAAAATAACTAATAAATTCTATGAACTAATTTTTAAATACAATATTTTCCATAATGATTTGCAGGTTAAAAATATTCTTTTAAAAAATGATGAAATTTTAATAATTGATTTTAATAAAAGCAAAAAAATTTTTAATTTTCATAGATTCTTTTTTTTATTAAATATTTTTCGTTTTTATGGTTCTCTAAAAAAAAATAATCTTATAAGTGATGAGGAAATATTAAATAAAATATTATTGAACTATAATTTTGACTTAAATAAAATAATAAAAAAAATTTTAATCAAACTAATGTAAAATATGGAAAAAGAAAAAATAAAAATTTTAATTCGTGGAGTTAATTGGATTGGCGATGCTATTATGATTTTACCTTTTCTTTATTCATTACGCCAAAAATTTAAAAACGCATATATTGTATTAGTAGTAAAAAAATGGGTAAAAGATTTATACAATTATAATTCTGCATTAGATGAAATTTTAGAGTATCCAGAAAATAAGAAAGATTATTTTCAATTAATAAAAAGATTAAGAGCAGAAAATTTTGATATTGCTATTGCATTACCAAAATCATTTTCTTCTGCTTTTTTTTGTTTTTTATCTGGTGCTAATCGTCGAATTGGGTTTGCTGCACAATTTCGTTCTTTTTTTTTAACGGATAGATTAAAATTTACAAAAGAATTATTAAATAAACATCAAATATATATTTATTTAGAAATAGCAAAATATTTAGGTTGTAAAATAAATCAAATTGAATTATTTTTAGAATTATCTGAAAGTATCAAACAAAAAGCAAAAGAAATATTACCAGAAAATAATTATATTGGAATTCATCCAGGTGCATATTTTGGTCCTGCTAAAAGATGGATACCTGAATATTTTGCTGAAACTGCTAATAAACTAAAAAAACATAATTATAAAATTGTATGGTTCGGTGGAAGTGGTGAACAAAAAACAATAGAACAGATAAAAAAATATTTTGATGAAAATGATATATTATTAGTTGGAAAAACTACTTTAGACTTTCTTGCTGCATTAATACAACGATGTAAATTATTTATTGCTAATGATTCAGGACCTATGCATATTGCTGCTGCTGTGGGCACTCCTGTGCTTGCTATTTTTGGTTCTACTAATATAAATACTACTTTTCCTTTTACGGGGAAAAAAATAATTTTATATAAACAATTAAATTGTAGTCCATGTATGAAACGAATTTGCCCGTTAAATACTTATGATTGTATGTATCAAATTACGGTTAATGATGTTTATAATGCAGCTTTAAAATTATTATGAATATCAAAGAATATTATTATTTTGAACAATTTAATAGATATTTAAAAATTGAAAAAAATGCTTCAGAACATACAATACTTAATTATAACCTTGATTTAACAGAATTCTGGAATTTTTTAGAAGCAAATTATAACATAAAAAAAACTGATGAAATAAATTACAAAATGATAAGAAATTATTTAGGTGAATTAAAATCACAAAATAAAAAAAGTTCAACAATTTCCAGAAAATTATCAACAATAAAATCATATATGAAATTTTTATTAAGAGAAGGAATAATAAAAATAAATGAAGCAGATAAAATAACATATCCAAAAAGAGATAAAAATTTACCAAAATTTTTGTTTATTAAAGAGATAGAGCAAATATTAAATTCTATTGAACAGGATTCTTATTTGAATATACGAAATAAATTTTTACTTGAATTATTGTATTCAACTGGAATGCGAATAAGTGAATGCTTGCGAATAAATATTCAAGATATTCTACTTGATAATAATTCAATAAAAATATTAGGAAAAGGAAATCGAGAAAGATATGTTTTTTTTGGTAAGATTGTAAAAGAATTATTTCCAATATATTTAGAATACAGAAAACTCTTTTTAGATAAAATAGGGAAAGTTGATGATGATGGTGCTTTATTTTTAAATCATTTAGGCGAACGACTAACTGCAAGAGGCGTCCGATTCTTAATAAATAAAATAGTTAAAAATGCAGCAATCCAAAAAAAAATTTCGCCACATACATTTAGACATACATTTGCAACTCATTTATTAAATAATGGAGCAAATATAAGAATTGTTCAGGAATTACTTGGTCATAGAAGTTTATCATCAACACAAATATATACACATATTTCAAAAGAAAAACTAATTGAAATGTATAATAAATTTCATAAAAGATAAAAATGAAAAAATATGATATAATATTTTTTTTAGTATTATTTATTTTTTATGTATTCTTTTTTTTAAAACCACAAAAATTCAAATATTCAAAAAGATATGTAAAAATTGTGAGTCCTGAAACAACACAAATATTAAAATTAAGTGAAGACCAGATTCTAACAATTAAAGGTAAAATAGGAATAAGTAAAATAAAAATATCAAATAGAAGTGTAGAAATGCTTGAATCACCTTGTCCAAATAAATTATGTATAAAAACAGGTAAAATATATAAAGAAAATCAAATAATAATTTGCGCACCAAATGGAATTTTTATTACAATTGAAAATGAAGATAAAGATAAAAACTTAGATGCTATCACAAAATAATAAAATTGCTTTCTGGTCTCTAATATTGATTATAAGTTCGCTTATTTATTATATTGAAAATATTATAAAATTACCTATCCCTTTTTTAAGATTTGGTTTTTCACATATTATCACTTTATTTCTGATTTTTAATAATTTTTCATTATTAGAAATATTAGGAATAAATATATTAAAAATAATAATAGGTTCAATTTTAAGTGGAACTTTTTTTTCACTTATTTTTTATGCTTCAATTTTTTCAAATTTTTTTTCAATTCTTTTTCAATATCTTTTATTTTATTATCTTTCTAAATTTATTTCAATTTATTCTATTAGTTCAGCAGGTTCGATTTTAAATTCATTTTTACTTTTTACTTTTTTAGCAATTTTTATTGCAAAACAAATAAATATATTGTATTATTATCAATATATGTATATTTTTTCTTTTTTTACAGGTTTATTGAATGCTTTTTTAACAAATTTAATTATAAAAAAAATTAAAGTAAAATTATGAAAAAGATACTAAATATATTAAAATTCATTTTATCAAAATTATTTTTTTATATTAAAAAATTTTACTCAAAATTAATAGGTAGAGAAGTAAAAGTAATAAATTTAGATAAAGATGGTCAATATAAAAAGATAAAAATAAAAAAATCAAAACCATTATATAAAGAATGGTATGGACATCAACCTATGATTAGAACAGCAATTTTTATTTTATTTTTATTTATATTCTTATTCTTTTTATATTTATTTTGGGGCACCTGGGATATACCGCGTTGGCTATTTGGAAGATCAAAATTTGATTTTAATTATAATGAACAAGAATTTCAAAAATGAATGATTTTGCTAACCTGACTGAATTATCAAAAGTTCATTTAAGAAAAAAATTTCTTGCTATTCGCCAGAATTATGATAAAAATCTGCTATCTGATTATAATCACAAAATTAAAATAAATGTTCTTGATTTTATTAAAAAAAATAATTTAAAATCTATTTTTATTTATGTTTCAAAAGAAAATGAAGTTGATACTTTTGAATTAATAAAAATATTATTAAATGAAAATTATAAGATTACAGTTCCAAAAATAAATATTGAAAAAAAAATTATTTTGCCGGTGCAATTATTTGATATAAATTTATTAAAAATTGGAAGATATAAAATTTATGAACCATTAAATAATGATATAAATATTGATTTTGAAATTATATTTGTGCCTGGTATTGTTTTTGATAATAATTTTAATCGCATTGGTTATGGTGCTGGTTATTTTGATAAGTTTTTAAAAGAACATATAACAAAATTAAAAATTGGTTTAGCATATAGTTTTCAAATTATTAATAAAATTATTAATGAGCCAAACGATGTACAATTAGATGGTTATATTACAGAAAATGAAATGAGAATTAAAGATGGAAAAAGATTTTGAAAAATTTAAAAAAGAACTAAATTATAAATGTCCTGTTTGTAAAAGTGATTTTTCTATTGAAGATAGATATTGTCCAAATTGTAAAACAGATTTTTTAAAAATATTCATTAACAAAATAAATTATCAAGTTGAAATTTTAAAAGCTCTTGCTGACCCTCTTCCCTGGAAAATCTGGGAAATTCTTCTAACTTTATTTATTTACTTTATTTTTATTATTTCTTTTAATCGTTATTTATTAAAATTTTATTTTAATTATCAACTTAATTCTCAATATTATTTCCTAATTACTTTTATTATTTATACTATTGCTAATCTTTTATTGTTTTTTTTACCATATTATTTTGTTTCTATTAAAAGAAATATCAGTATTTATATCTTTGGTTTGAATAAAATTTCACATACTAATAATTATTTTTATCTTTTATTTTTTTCTTCTTTACTTTTTGTTTTACCAATTCTTTTTATTATTAAAATTCAGAAATTATCTGAAGCATTCATCTCTGATACTTATTTCTGGATTTTTGAAATAAGTAATAATTATTATTTTTATTTCCTTATAATATTGAATTTTTTAATAATAGAACCAATTGCAACAGAAGTTTTTTTTAGAGGTTTTTTTTATAATAAACTTAGATTAAAAATATCTTATTTATTTTCTGCTATTATTGTCTCACTTGTTTATGCTTTATTAATCGGCAATTTTTTTATTTCAATTATTTTCTTCTTTTTAAGTTTTTTCTTTTGTCTTAATTCTGATTATCATTTTACTATTAGATATAATATTGAAATTAAATTTTTTATTAATCTTTTTCTTTTAATTTTTTTTCTTGATAGATTTAATCTTTTATTAAAAATCTCTTTTTTACATCTCTTTATTTTTGCCTTTTCTTTCTTCATTATTTTTTTTATTATTGAATTTTATCGTGTTAAAAATAAAAAATATTCTTTATTTAAAATTTTTTCTTCTATAAAATATTTTATTCTTATTATTTTTTTCTACTTTTTATTCGCTTTTATTTTTTATTTTTCAAATAATAATTTTATAATTGAATTAAAAGCAAAAGATTATTATTACTCACATTCTCTTAAAGAAACAATTTCTTATATTGAAAAAATAAAAAATAAAAATAAAAGTCTGGAATTATTTTTAGCAGGACTATATTATACAAATGGACAATTTCAAGAATCACTAAATCTAATAAAAGAAATTCAAAAAAAAGTAAATGATGAAGAACGACTCGAATTAAATAATTTACTTGCATTAAATTATGGAGAACTTGAACAAAATATTGATTTTGCTTTTAAAATAATTCAGGAATTATACAATAAAAAAAATAATATTGCATATTATGAAACAATGGGATGGCTTTATTTTAAAATGGGCAATTTACAGGAAGCTGAAAGAATACTTAATGATTATGTAAAAAAAATTGAAATTGAAAATAATAAAGAAAATGCAGAAGTTTTTTATCACTTAGGTTCGCTTTATTATGCTAAAAATGATTTTCTAAATGCTAAAAAATATTTTGTAAAAGCTAAAAAATATTATCCTGAAAGTTATTTTGGTTTAAAGTCAAAAGAATATTTAGATAAGATAAATGACATTAGTAAATGATAGAATGCGAATAAAGGAGATGATTTTATGAGTGATATAGCTACACAATTAGGGAAAAAACAACGCGAAATTTCAATATCTGAATTTTTTGAAAAAAATAGACATTTACTTGGTTTTGATAATCCCAAACGAGCATTAATAACATCAGTAAAAGAAGCAGTAGATAATTCACTTGATGCATGCGAAGAAGCAAATATATTACCTGAAATTTATGTTGAAATCAAAAATATTAATAATGACGAATATCAAATAATAGTTGAAGATAATGGACCAGGGATAATCAAAAGTGAAATTCCAAAAATATTTGGAAAACTATTATATGGTTCAAAATTTCACACATTAAAAATGAGCAGAGGCCAGCAAGGTTTAGGTATTTCTGCTGCTGTAATGTATAGCCAATTAACAACAGGAAAACCAACAATAATAAAATCAAAAATAAAAAATAAAAATGAAGGTTATTACTATGAGTTAAGAATAAACACACAAAAGAATCAACCTGAAATAGTAAAATTTGAGGAAATACAATGGGAAAAAGAACAAGGAATCAGGATAGAGATGAATTTAATTGGAAAATATCAGAAAGGTAGGCAATCAGTTGATGAATATATAGAATTAACTTCAATAGCAAATCCACATTTAAAAATTATTTATAAATTAATGGATGAAGAACCACGAATATTTGAACGATTAACAAATGAATTACCAAAACAGACAAAAGAGATAAAGCCACATCCTTATGGTGTTGAATTTGGTAAATTTATAAATATGTTAAAAATGAGCAAAGCAAATTCATTAAAAAAATTTTTAAAATCAGAATTTTCAAGAATATCAGATAAAGTTGCAACAGAAATAATAATAAAATCAGGCATCAAAGAAAATAAAAATTATAAAAATTTTTCATTAGAAGAAATCGAAAAAGTATATAAAGCAATGCAAGAAGTAAAAATACTTGCTCCATCAGCAGAATGTATTGCACCAATTGGCGAAGAAATATTAATCAAAGGATTAAAAAATGTCATAGAACCAGAATTTATAACATCTATAACAAGACCACCAGCAGTATATCGTGGTAATCCATTTCAAATAGAAGCTGCAATTGCTTATGGTAAAGAAAAAGAAAATATTGAAAATAATGGTGTTGAATTAAATGATGATAATGAAGATGATAAAACTCTTGTAAAAGTATTAAGAGTGGCAAATAGAGTTCCTTTAATTTATCAACAATCAAGTTGTGCAATCACAAAAACAATTTTATCAATTAACTGGAAAAGTTATGGTCTACAACAAAATCCAGGTGCTTTACCAACTGCGCCTGCTGTGTTTTTAGTTCATATTGCTTCGGTTTGGGTTCCATATACAAGTGAAGCAAAAGAAGCAATAGCACATTATCCTGAAATAATCAAAGAAATAAAATTAGCTTTACAAGAATGCGGCAGACGACTTGCTATGTTTTTAAAAAGAAAAAAACGCGAAGAAGAATATAACAAAAAAAGAATGTATATTGAAAAATATATTCCAGTTGTTGTTGAAGCATTAAAAGAGATTCTTGAATTTCCAGATAAAAAAGTAAGTGAACTAACAAATAATCTAACAAAAGTTTTAGAAAGGAGTAAAATAAATGAATAATAAATTATTAAATGCAATAAAAGAAAACGCAAAAGAAATATATGAAAAAATACTTAACTTTAAAAAACCATCAATAAAATTCCCTGTTCGCTCATTAAATAATGTTAGATATGATAAGAAAAAAGGTTACTTTGAAATATTAGACAAAAAAAAGATAAGAACATTAACAGTAAATACAGTAAAAACATTTGCACAGACTTTAAAAATGATTTCATTATCAAAAGAATTAATAGTTTCAAATGATATAGCAACAAAACGAGAAGCGTATTATGTATCAAAAAATTGGGGCGATGCAAGATTTAATGAACAGCCAGAATCAGATACAGTAATGGATGATATAGAAGCAATGTTTGAAGTAAATAGAGAACAATTAGGATTTATACCAGAAGAAAAAGGTGGTGATGTAGCTGGCAGATTAATTGTTATAGATAAAGACCCATCAACAGGAAAAACATTAAGAATAGATTGCACTAAATTTGGCTCTGGTGCTTATTCTATTCCTATTTCTGTTGAAGAACTTGAATTTGAAACAAAAGCAAAATTTATATTAGTTATAGAAACAGCTGGTATGTTTCAGCGGCTCGTAAAACATTCATATTGGGATAAAGCAAATTGCATATTAATTTCTATGGGTGGTGTGCCGACTCGTGCCTGTCGTAGATTTATCAGAAGATTATCTGATGCAAAAAATTTACCTGTTTATGTATTTGTTGATGGTGACCCTTATGGTTTTTCAAATATTTATCGAACATTAAAAGTTGGTAGTGGCAATGCTGCTCATATAAATAAATATTTTTGTGTGCCACAAGCGAAATTATTAGGTATTTTACCTGATGATATAATTAATTATAAATTACCTACGCATCCATTAAAAGATGTTGATATTAAACGAGCAAAAGATGCATTAAAAAATGACCCATTTATAAAAGCACATAAAGAATGGCAAATTGCAATGGAACAACTAATAAAAATGGGCGTTAGAGCAGAACAACAAGCATTGGCAAAACACGGATTAAATTATGTGATTGATAATTATTTACCAGAAAAATTAAGACATCCAGAAAAATTTTTACCTTAATTCTTATGATGAAAAAAATACTTATCTGGCGGGACGGGGCTTTTGGTGATACTATTTTACTTATATCCTTTTTAAAAATTCTTAAAAATAGAAATTATTATATTCGAACAATTTCAAATAAAAAATATGCTAAATTATTTTTTCACTTCAATCTAATAAACGAAAATATTGATTCTTCATCAGATGAATTATTACCTTTATTTTCAAATTATTCTGATTTAAAAAAAAATATTTTTGAGTTTATTTTTAATAATGATTATATTATTATTTTTACGAATAGCTCTGACTCGCACTTATTAACAAACTTAAAAAAACATCTAAAAAAAAAGAGCCAATTAATAATTCTGCCATTTCAGCCACAAATTAAATTTGATATTATTTTTAATGATAACATATTAAAGGGTAATTTGTATTTTCATAATTATCATATTATTTTTCACTTTTTTAATTCATTAAATTTTACAAAAAATAAAATTGAATTAATTAAGAAAAATCCAGCGTATATTTGCATAAATAAAAATATTTCAAAAAGAAAAAAGAGCATTGTAATTCACATTGGTAGTGGTAGTAAAAATAAAAATATTTCAATTCATTTTTGGATAAAATTAATAAAATTTTTTCTTAATAAAAAATTTAAAGTAAATATAATTGGCAGTTATGCTGAAGAAAAAGAATTTATTTTTTTACAAAACATTTTTAAACAAAAATTAAAATATCATTTTGATAAAGATATTATTGAATTAACAGAATTAATAAGTTCAGCGCGATTATTTATTGGCAATGATTCAGGTCCTGGTCATTTATCAGCAATTTTAAAAACACCTACAATTATTTTTTGCAAAAATTCAAATTATAAAATCTGGCATCAAATTGGTATTAAAACTTTTATAATAAAAATAAAAGAATAATATTTTTTTACCATCTTAACCTAAATCCAGTATTTAATATCGAAAGTAAAAAAAATCTCGATTTTTGCCAGAAACATAATTATTACAATTAGAAAATAAATTTTAAACCATTAAATTGAAATGCGCATTAATAACAAAAATTTCAAAGATAAATTTTGATTAACCGTATGTGAAACTTATGGATAATATTAAGTAATCAGATTTATGACTCCCTGACAGCAGGTGAATTTTAATCCCCTCTATATTTTCATATAAAATTCAAATCGCTCAACAATTTTTTTCTGCACTCTGAATTCTGTACTAAAAAAAAATTCAGGGTGGCACAGGCATTCTTACCTGTGTACATTTCTACACTAAACAAATTCAACCCGCTTCGTGATGGGGTGGATGTTAGACTTTTTAACCGCAGGTTTACACCTTCGGCTATTTGAAATTCAACCACTTCGTGGTTATTTATTGCAACATTTCAATTTTATTTGCCATGAATAATACGAATAATAAATAATCTACAAATCGCCAAGAATATGAAATAAGCCATAAATTTACACTAATTTACACGAATAATTATGCCCTGAATTTACATTAACATTATTGGGGACAGGATTATTGGGGACAGGCGTCACCTCATCATCTCAAATTGAATAATTATAAATCTATTTAATATGTTTTTTAAAAATATAATATCATTATATCGTTTTATTTTTTGCCACTAATTACACTAATTATTTTACCTCTTACTGAAAATGTTACACTCTTAAAAGTCCACTTATCCCACAAACTTTATTTAATATAAAAAATCCTTCCTGCCAGCAAAACTGACAGGAAGGATTTTAAAATATTGTGCTTAAAATTTTTTTACTTAGTGCAAATTAAAAATCAATTCTTAATTCTAAGCCACCATAAGTTGTATTATCAAGATTTGCACCTAAATCACTACTTGGATTAAACTGTGAGTATACTGCACATACATTTGTTCCTTTTGCTAAATTATATTTAGCATATAAATCAAATGAATTACCTAATTTATTTTTGCCAGCATCATAATCTTCATCACTCTTTAACATATAATATTTGCCACCAACTGTTAATTTTTCTGTTGGTGATGATGATATTGCTATTGCAATTGATTTAAGACCGTTTACATAATTTGGTGTATAACCAACAGTTCTTAATGCATCACCATAACCTGGGTCAAAATTCGCACCACCTGGAACCATTATTGACTGTAATGGTGCATAAAATGCTGTTATGTCGTCTGTATCTGCATCATCCTGGCCTGATGTATTTAAATATTCTACCATTATTGTTGTTTTATAAAAATCTTTCATTAAATATCCTGCTTGTAAATATAATAATGAAGCATCATAATCAGTTTTTTCCACACCTGCTGCTTTTTCTACTTTGCCGCCCTGTTTAATATATTCTGCTATATAACTTAAAGCATCAATTGATGGAATGCTTCCTTCTGCTCTTAATCCTATAAATCTTTTGATATCATTTGTAGTTGTATCAGGATTATCGTCATTAATTAAACAATATGCTGTTAAAGTATTTTTCTCAATACCTTTATATGCGCCAACAATACCATAAAAATCAACTTCTGCTGCTGCAGCACCAATCCCATCATTTGTTTTTAAATTTAATACATCAAGCGCAAAGTTTGAACCTGAATATGTTAATTTCATTCCATCATAACCATCTGCTGCATCCCATAATATAAAACCATTTCCTAAATTATATGGCTGACGACCAACTGTTAAAGATAATGGTTGACCTAATAAATTTTTTAATGTTGCATAAGCATAGACAAAGTTAATTGAATTATTAGCAGCATCATCATTTGGTGCACCTGTTTTACCCCATACAAATTCATTTTCTAATATTATTTTTGCATAAATATTATCAGTTACATCACCTTCAACTCCTAACCATGTTCTCTGAACATAATAATCAATATGGTCAACATAATAATCAATATGGTCATTTTTTGCATCAGATGTATCAGCTTTATTAATAGCATAACCACGAAATCTTAAATGACCTGTTACTTTTAAATTTTTAATTTCTGCCATTACTGGCAATGCAATTAATGCAATTAACATTGCAATAATAATTAACCTCATAAATTCTAAAACCTCCTTACAAGTTTAATTTTTAAAATTTTTCTTTTTTACTTCTTCCTTTTCCATTTTTTTCTGCTTATTTTCTTCTTTCTAATTTCTTCTTATTTCCTTAAAAACATATTTAATAATTTTTTCCTTTCTCTCCATTCTCACCTCCTTTTTTTAAAAATTACAGTAAAGGAAAAAGTATTTTCATTAAATACTGTTTCCATCACTGTTTTAAACTCAAAATTTTAAAACATATAAAAATTATATAATTTTCTTTTAAAAGCCATATTATATTTAATGGGCAAATTTATGAACCATCTCATAACAGCCAATTAAATATAAAAATGGTTCTTTTAAAAGCACTATAATATATTGGAAAAAATTAAATTCATATCTTCTATAATAAAAATTACTTTTTGTCAACTAATTTTTTATTTATTATTTTTTGAATTTCAATTATTAATGCATCAATCTTAACTGGTTTTATTAAATATGCTGATATTCCTAATTCAGTCGCTTTATTTATTATTTCCTTCTTTGTTACAGAAGTTAAAATAATTACTGGTTTATCTTTTGTATATGAAAGATTTCTAAAATATCTTAATGCTTCTACTCCATCCATCTCTGGCATAATAATATCAAGAATAATTAAATCAGGTCTAAATTCAACAACTTTTGTTCCTGCCTCTATGCCATTTGATGCTGTCTCTATTTTAAAACCAATATTTTCTAAATTTATTTTTAAAAGATTAACTATATCTTCATCATCATCAACAATTAATATTTTCTTTATTAGTTCACTTGATTTTTCTTCAACATTAATTTCAGCCATTGGTAAATTTTTTGCCTTTATAAATTCTTTTAAATCTTCTAATCTAATTTTATATTGTCCACCTGGTGTCTTAAAACTTTTTAACCCTTCATTTTTTATCCAGTTTCTTATTGTTCTTGAAGAAACATAACATAGTTCAGCAGCGTCCTGTGGTGAAAGAATAGTATCTTTAATAAGAACAACATTTTTTTTCAAACTCATAAAACACCTTCCAAAACGCCAAAAAATAAAAATTAAAGCAGCGAACTAAAAAACCAAAAAACCAACAAAATTCAGAACAACTTATTTTTTTCTATTATCCATTATAGCACAATTTTCCAAAATGTCAAGTATTTTTTAAAAATTTTTTTTCTTTGGGGTCAGACGTCCTTAAAGTCCTTGTTTTAGTGAAGAGTGAAAAGTGAATAGTGCAGTGTGCAGAGTGCCGTGTGAAAATTGCAGAGTTTTTTGTGAATGAAAAAATAATTAGTGTTATTCTTTTTATTTATTATTCGTGGTAATTCGTGACTTATTTATTATTCGTATTTATTCATTTTATTCGTAGCAAAAAGCAAAACAAGTTTGCCAAAAAACAACAACGAAGAGGTTGAAATTTAATTAGCCACAGGTGTAAACCTACGATTAGAATTCCTCATAATTCACAACCCAAAAGCAGATTGAATTTGTTTTATGTGTAAACTGTAATGTGCAGAGTAAATACTACAGAGTTTTTAGTGAATGGAAAAATAATTTCTTTTATTTGTTTTAATTTTTTTACTTACTATTCGTAATGCTGCAAAGGGGTATACCATGTCTGGGATATTTTCTGAATTATTTCATTTTTTCTCTTGACTATTTTAAATTTTGTAATATAATATATATAGAATAAGACCATAAAATTAGCCCAAACAGGAGGGAGGGAATAATATGGAAGTTAACAACATAAGGATTGAGCAAGCAGCTCGGCTATTAGCAGAGCAGCAGGTTAAGGAGAACGAACCAGCAAAAGCATCAAAAACAACATCACCGCCAGAAAGCAGCCAATCAACAAATGTCAATTTAGATAATGACATTGTTGAAATAACAAATGAAAATTTACTGGCTGCTAATAATCAGCCACCAGTAATTAAAGAAGCATCAAAAATTGTTCGTGAACTTATTACTATGTTATTAGCAAATCCAGCTGCTGCGATGAGTGCTCAGGCAAATTTAAAATCGCCAAAAATAGTAGAATTATTGTAATTTATTTTTTTAAGTGACAAATTATTTTATTTGTTTCTTTTTGATTAAAAAATTTGATTTTTGAAATGTTTAAAATTTTAAAATTAAATTTTTTAATGAGAGAGGATATTATTTTATAATTTTTCAAAATATTAATAAAACAAAAAATTCCTCCATCTTTTAATAATCCAACACTATTTTCAAATAATTGTTCTATCGTTAATTTTATTTCAAATTTTGCTATTTGATTTGATTCATTTGGTGAAAGTAAACTTTCAGATTTAGGATAAAATGGTGGATTACTTATTAACACATCAAATCTTAATTTCTGCTCTTTTCTATATTTATTTATATCCATATTTATAAATTCAATTTGTTTTTCTAATCCAAACTTTTTTAAATTTTCTCTTGATAATTCATATAAACTTCTTTGTATTTCTATTCCATAAAATTTTATTCTTTCATTTTTTAGTATATCACAGGTTATTATATCTAATACTCCATTTCCAGAACCTATATCTAATACATTTATTTCATTTTTTATTGGCTTATTAAAAATATTTCTTATTACATATTCGATTAATAACAAACTATCTATTGAAACTTTATATAAATCTTTTTTCTGTAATAAATCAAATCTCTGGTATTTTTCTATATCTTGATTTGTTATAATTATTTCTTTATTTAATTCCATTTTTACTTTGAGGAAAAACTTCTAAAACATTTTTAAGGAAGCCCTCTAAAAAATAATAAACCTTTTTAAATAATATTATGAGAAAACAATTTATTCCTCGCCTTTTAACACTGCCATTGGTATAAATCGCACAATCGGCTTTGTTAAACCAGCATCAACTAATGTCCATACAACTTCATCTATATTCTTATATGCTGATGGAGCTTCATCTATTATCTTTTTCAAATTATCTGCTATTAAAACAATATCTTTTGTCTGCTTTAATAAATCGTCTGTTGTTAAATTTTTGAATGCCTGTGTTCTGGACATTGTTCTTCCTGCGCCGTGATTTACTGAATTAAATGTCTCTTTTATTTGTTCGGTTCCTATTACTATATATGATGCTGTGCCCATACTACCTGGTATAATTGCTGGTTGACCAATATCTCTATATATTGCTGGTATTTCTTTATTGCCCGCTGGTAATGCGCGTGTCGCTCCTTTTCTATGAATTAACATCATTCTATTATTATACATTTCTTTTTTTGCTATATTATGAGCTACATCATAAACCAAATTTAATCCAATTTTTTCTTCACTATCTTTAAATACTTTTACAAATGCTTCTCTTACTAAATGTGTTATTATTTCTCTATTTGCAAATGCGTAATTTGCTGCGATTGCCATTGCATTCAAATAATCTTCACCATCTTTTGAATGTATTGGTGCACAGGCAAGTCCTTTTACTGGTGCTGGTGTTTTATTTTTCTCTGAATTATTCCACATTATTTTGCTATAATCTGTTGCTATTTGATGACCAAATCCTCGACTACCAGTATGTATTAAAATATAAATGTAATCTTCTGCTAAACCTAATCTATCAGCAATATATTTATCATATACTTTTTCTATTTTTCCAATTTCAATAAAATGATTACCGCCGCCTAATGTGCCTAATTGGTCTGCTCTTTCGATTTCTTCTTTATTTAACACATTTACATTATCACAAATTATATTTCCATTACTCTCTATTTTTTCTAAATCTGCTTCTCTACCAAACCCCATATTTATCACATATTTTACACCACTATACGCTATTCCTTCTATATCTATTTTCCTTAATTCTTTATAAGGACTTTCCTTGCCTACGCCTAATGGAACTCTTTTTGTTATTTCTAATAATATCTTTCTTAATTTTTCTTTATCTAAATTTGATGAATGTATTTTTGTGTTTAATACACGCACTCCGCAATTTATATCATAACCAACTGCACCTGCTGATACTATTCCATTATTATAATCAGTAGCAAGCACTCCGCCGATTGGCAATCCAAAACCTGTATGAATATCTGGCATTCCTATTACTGGTGATATTACGCCTTTTAATTTTGACGCATTTATTAACTGAATCAATGATTCTTCTTCGCCAAATTCTTTTAATAATTTCTCGCTTAAATAAACTAATACTTCTATCTCTTTATTTTCAAATTCAAGTGAATAACAATTTTTTCTTTTTTCTTTAAATGAAATTTGGTGTTTCATTTTTTCTCTCTCTTTTGTTTTGGGAACTATTATATATTATAACAGAATTTATTTTTTTATGCTATGAAAAAAATTATATTTTTGTTGTGTGTATTTTTTTGAGAATTATGTTTTAATAAAAATTATATATTTATATTTTTCAAATTGCAATATTTTTATTTGAAAAATTTACCTATTTTTTCCGCATTAATTTACAAATGATAAATTTAAAAATTTTTTTACAAAATAAATTTATCTTATTGAATTAATCACCTCTTATCTTACCAATATTATCTTTCCGATTTTACGCTGATTGTTAAATTCTAATAAATACAAATATACGCCAGATGCTACATTCTGTCCGTAATCATTTTTACCATCCCAACGCATCTGATATGCACCTGCTGGTGCTATTGCTTCACTTATTAACTGACCTACGACATTAAATATTCTTAATTTCGTGCCAGGCACTATATTATCAAATGTTACATATTTATGCGATGCATCAATACCTGGCTTAAATGGATTTGGATATACTATTACATTTGTTATGCCTGTATCTAAAACTGTTCCGATTATTGAATAAATTGAAAAATGTGTTACTTCTGCGCTCATATAGTTATTTTCTTTATCCAATACAGCATCAGGTAATAATTCCCATTTCTCACTCTGTTCATTCAAATAATACATTTTTAATGATGTCTCATTTATATTATATTGTCCTTCTGTTCCATCTATTATTCCGTCATTATTTTTATCATTATAAGTAATTATTATTTGTATTGGCTTTGGTAAATTATGTATCTCTCTATCCTGTTTATCTCTTACATAATATTTATGTGCTGTTATTACATTTCCACCTGTTGCATTTATTGTTGGTTTAAATAATGAAATTGATGAAATATGTGCATTTGCTCGCTCCATACTGATATATTCATTTTCAAATTGATTCTCAAAATTCTTTATCAACAATTTGTATAAATTATAATGATTATCAAAATCATCTGAATTTACTGCTATTAAGCCAATACTATTCTTATATTCTTCACCAACTAATACAACTGGTATTTGCTCTGGATATTTCCTTAAGAAAATAAATCCTTTAAATTTCTTATTTATTATACTTACTTCAACTATGATTAAATTATTTTCTGTTGTTGAATACTCAAACTCTGCTTTGCTATTTACTATTATTGCTGTATCTGAATTAAATTTACCTTTTCCTTTTTTAATGATTGAGATTGTTGCTATATAATTATCAAATTGTGTTGTTGTTTCAGCATTTTCATTTAATATTAATACTCTTATTAATGTTGTATCTGGATATGTATATCCTCTGATTCTAATATTTTCTGGTTGTCCTATACCACTTATTTCTATACTCTTCTTTGCACTTGTTCTCGAAAATTTATCTATTGTCTCAATCATAAATTTATACTCTTCATTTGCTTTACAATCAACTATAAATGAACCGTTATATTCTCCACCTGTCAAATGATCTACTAATCCACTATTTAATTTTACTAATACTGAATTTTCTTCGCGATAAATATTATAACCAGCAATAGTATTTATAATCGGTAAATTTTGTGTAAATATCTTCCATTCTAATAATATCTTGTTGCCTGTATCATACATTTCTAATATTGTATATTTCACATAATCAACTGCTGGTGGTAATGTTGGTAAATAAATAATCGTTATCTCTTTTATTGTTGTATTGCCTGCTACATCTGTGCAACTTAATGTATAATATCTATATCCATCACTATCACTTAATGGTATATTCAGATTAAATTCGCCGTTTGTTGAGGGTGATATTGTAAATTCAGCATAATAGCCTGATTTTTCTTGAATTACTAATATTATTGGTGTGTCAAAATTATCTTTAATGTTCCCTTTCAAATTAAATGAATTTGTAATTATCTCTTCATTTTCTATTGGACTTGTTATGTTTATTTCTGGTGATGTTATATCATAGATAATTCTTAATTCTGCTGAATCTTCATTTCCTTGCTTATCTCGTGCTTTAATCTGAATAATATTTCTACTATCTGAAATTAAATTATTTAAGTAAATTATTGCAATACCTGAATTATTTACTAAACCTGTTTCTATTGTCTGATTATATAAAATCTCTATTTGCTCTGGCGTATCAAAATTATCACGGACTTCACATACTAATTTAACTGGTAATTTATTTACTCGCGTATCATTTATTGGTTCTTTTATTTCTAATTCTGGTGGGTCATTCAAGTATATCACTGTTATCGTATCATAAGCTGTTCTATTAAATTTATCAGTTAATTTTACTACTACCTGATTATTTACATTTGCTAATAAAACAGTTCCACTCCAATTATCACTATATTGTGTTAATGTTATCCTGGTATTTAATTGCTGATTGACAAAAATTTCAATTGTATCATTTTTATCACTATTTTCACTTGTTCCTGCTATTGTTATTATTTCAACTGATGTGGTATATTTATCATCTGGTTGTTTTATCTTTACTTCTAATTCGCCAAAATAATTTACTATTATCGTATCAATTGCTGTCCTATTAAATTTGTCGATTAAAACGACTTTTATTTCTCCACTATAAGTTGATAAATTTACATTTGCAAAAAATCTAAAATCAGCACCAACACTTACACTTGTCTGCAATACATTATTGTAATAAATATTTACTGTATCACCTACTTTACATTGTTCTGCTGTGCCTGTAATCATAATTGTATTTGCAAATGTATCATAATAATTTTCTGGCTCTAATATCTTTACTTTTAATTCGCCAAAATAATTTACAAATATTGTATCAAATGCTTCTCGTTTAAATCTATCAACTAATTTAACTAGTATTACATTTGTCTCTGGCTTAATTTGTAAATTATTGACTACAAATGAATCATCAAAAACATTTTGTAATATAAATGTATCTCTCAATTCATTATTCACATAAATATATATACTATCCCCAATCCTATTATTTTTCGTGGTGCCAGTAATAGTCAATAAATCAACATTTGTATCATAAACATTATTTGTTCTTACTGGCGAAATAATAGAGATTTTTAATTCATCAAAATAATAAATGATTATTGTATCATAAGCAGTTCTATTAAATTGGTCGGTTAATTTTACTACAATAAAATTAGTCTCATTGACTAATTGTGCAATTAATTCAAATTCACCATCATAATTCAAAAGATTGGTTTCTGTCTGATAATTTCCATTTACAAATAATTCTATTGTATCGCCACTATCTGTTTCATAAGTTCTACCTTTTATCTTTACCGAACTTACTATTGTGTCATAACCTGTTATTGGTTCATTTATTCTTACTGTTGGTGTATCATAATAATTCACTATCAAAATAATTGAATCACTACGATTATATCTATCGCGAATTATTATTAGTATTGTATCATTATAATCAGTTAATGTTGATGTGCCATACCAAGTATAATCTGACTGAACTTCTACAGTATCCTGATAAATCGTGCCTTTATAATATATACCAATAGAATCACCTGGCATACAATTCGCAACTGTGCCATAAATATTTAATGGTAGTTGACAGGTATCATAATAATTTTGCGGGGTTGTTATTATTATCCCAAAATATGAAATTGTTATTGTATCATAATTGATATTGCCAAATTTATCCGTTATTTTTGCTGTTATACTATCACCAATGCTGTTTAAAGCTACTGTGCCAGACCAGGTACTATCTGCTGTAATATTCGTAATACTTTGTAAAATATTATTTGTAAATAATTCAATAGTATCACCTGTACTTACATTTATTGCTGTGCCTGATATTTTTATTATTGGAACTATTGTATTTGCTTTATCTTCTGGTGTTGTGATTCTTATTTCTGGCACTATTACTTTTATGTAACTTGTTTCATTATCATCAAAATCAGTTATTTGCGAATAACCACCATAATTTCGATAATTATCACCTGAATAAATATTAGCCGGTGAACTATTTGTGCGAATCTTTATAATACAACTGCCAGCACTATTCTTTTTTGCATTTTCATTTACTTTTATTTTTACTTTAAAACCAACCGTGCTATCAGGTGCAATATTACTTATTTTCGCTTCACTATCGCCTAATTGATTTGTCAAACTTATATCCCAGATTTCTATTTGCCAATTGTCACCTGCATCGCCGAAATATACCCAATCTTTTGCTGTTATAAATATCGTATCAAAAGTATTTGCACAATTGGTAAAATAATAAGTGAAATACCCAAAATTTTGTGGAACTAATTGGTATATTTCACTGTTTCCTTCTATTGGTCTTGCTGGTAATGTATCAAGCCAGATTACGCCATATACAGGTTTGACATAAGTATCGGAAGGAATTGGATTGCCTGTGGTTAATACTGTATTTCCTGCTTTGATATAAAAATTCTGTCGGATTAAGGTATTTTCAAGTGTTCCTTTTGAAAATGCATTTGATGAGAATAGTATTATCGCATACAATATTATAAACACATATTTAAGAATTTTGTATCTATTTAATATACTATTCACACCTTAATCCTATTTCTCTGGTGGGTCAAAATATTTTAGCAGAAAACTAAATTTTTAAATTATTTAATTTCTACTTTATATCCTAATGTCCCATTTTCTGCTGCTGCTACAACTGCTTTATCCCATTTGATATATGTTACATTTCTTGCTGTTGCTGCATCAGGCGCTCCTGCTGTCCAGCCACCTGCACTACCATAACCAAGTGTTGGTGAGGCTGATGTCGTATAGTAAAATGTCCAGCCTGTTGCTGAACCTGCAACTGTATCTGCATATTCTACATTTGCTGTATCAATTTTTACATAAAGAAAAACATTATTTCCTGCGCCACTACCTGTATTATTATATGTTATTTGATACCATAATGAAGCACCAGGAATAGGATTTGATGCTGCTCCACCAAGTGTTGTTCCAGTGCAAATTTGTGTTATTGTAAATACTGCTGCTGATATTGTTGCTGTCTCATAAAAAATAAATGATGTATTATTTATTGCATAAATTGTGTCATTATCACCAGTATATTGACCTGTAAATGAATTACTATAAAATGTTACTACCATCGTGCAATATGCTGTTGAATCATTGCTTGCTTCTGCTGCATTACTACTTGAAACTATTCTTATTGCAAATGTTGCCGAACCATCTTCTGCAATTGGTCCAATTATGAGTTGACCTGATGCTGCTGGTGAATTTACAGGATTACTATCAGGACCAAGAATACCAACAGTCCAGTTTGACGCACCGTTTGGATAAGTTAAATTACTAACCTGAACTTTAAAACTATCTGATGTATTACCTGTATTGTAAATTCTATAGTAGAAAATACCACTATCACCAACGCCAATTAATGTTGTATCTGCTGTGCTTAATAAAATTGTTGTTTCGCCATAGACTGCTCGAACTGTAGTATCAATATATGCTGCGGTTTGGCTTAATGCATTTGCTGCACTTATTGTTGCTGTATTGCTTATTGTTGTATTTACTGCCACACCATATCTTGGTGCTGCTGTTATACTTACTACTCCAATTACAATAATGAATAAAAAAACATATAAACATTTCTGAAACATATTTGTTTCCTCCTTTTTACTTTTTCTTAAAATTAAAATCGTCTTATTTTTAATAATTTTTTTAATTCCTGAACATTCATAATTTAATCACCTCCTACTTTATTAAATTCGGTCATCTGACCGTTAATTTATATAAAATAAATAATCGCCAATCTTTCATTCTTTTTTTTTAATAAACCATTACCTCATTTAATTGCACAAAATTCCAATCATAATGTTTTACCCAATATGCATCTTTATAAACATATATTCGTATATAACGGCATTGCTTGCCTCTACACGAAAAAAAATTTACAAACATCTGGTCACCTGTTTGGGACTCCTTTAAAAATCCAGTACTTGCATCAAAATTATCTTTTAACACATACCAATTTCCCTTATCTTCACTTATTTCCACTCTATATGATGTTGGAACTGCTAATCTACGCCAATATACTACTATTAAACGAATTGGCTGAACTTCTTCTAAATCAATTATAACCCATTGGTCTGTGTCTGATAAATTATTTGATTGTGCTATACCTTTAAAATAATTTGTGCTTTCATCAACTATTCGTGCAAGCATACCTTGCTCTGTCCTATCTCCAACCATATCATTATAATAACCTGTAAATGTGCCATATACTGGTTTATTTAATGCCAGATTTTTTTCCTTAGTCAAAAATTTCTCCCATTCTGAACTCACTCTTCTTCCATAAGTATCTTCACACTCAAATTTATAATTATAAAATTTTCCGCCTTTTAATTCTTTTATTTCTATCCTGCTACCATATACATAATCAAACCATTCAATTTGCATTAATGTATCTGTCTTATCTTCATAATATTGAACCTTTCCTTTTACTGGTAAATTTGTCCTGAAAAATAATACTGCTTTATCATCTTTTATTTCTGTTATACCTAATTGCTCTATTTCTAATTCTAATAATCCTGTTGTTGTAAATGCATCATAAATTGGCATCTGTCCACTTATCTTAAAATAATATGTTTTTCCTGGCTTTAAATTTCGTAAGATAAATTTATGCTCTCTTTTATTTTTTATTTCCATCATTTGCTCTGAATAATTATATTTTGTCAACCCATATTCTATTTTTGAATATGTATTAGTATCTGTTTTATATGTTATTATTGCATAAGTATCGCCTATTTCTTCTACTTTGTATTCGATTATTTTTGCTAAATTTATATCTATTCCTTGTGTTGGTGTTATATCTTTTGAGACTTCACCTAAATTTATTCCTATCGCACTATATCCAACATTTACTAATATAACAATAAAAATAAATCCAAATAAATAATATCTCATTTTACTACTACTCCAAATTTTACCTTACCATTTATACCACTTACTTTTGGATAGATTGGTTCGGTTATTACCCATTTTATATTTGTTACATTTGGGTCAACTTTTGTGCCTGATGGTGTATATGTCCAACTACTGCCATTGTTATTACTATATGTGATGGTAGCAGTATAACCATAACTTGATACTGTATCTGCACTATTAAGACGATAATCAACTACTGTATTTATTATTGTATCAATAATTGTTAGATTATAAGCAGGTCCAAATCCATTATTTGTAAAACTAATATGATAAATTATTGTTGCACCTGGCTGGGCTGTTGTTACTGGATTATTATTTACTGTTATTGTATCTATTGTTTTTTCTGCTGTTATATTTGGCGCAGTCGCACTATCGGATTTGCCACTTTCATTGCTATATAAATCTAATGAAGTTATTGAATAAAAATATGTTTCGCCCTGTATTACCTGTGTATCAAAATATGTTGCGGAACTAACAACTGTTGTATTTATTTTGATCCAATTTCCTGCACCTGTTGTATCTCTGTATATATTATAGCCTACTGCTCCTGATACTGCTGTCCATTGTAATACTACACCTGTATCTGGTAGTGCTAAATCTGCTATTGCTATTAAACCTGTTGGTGTATCTGGACCTAAATTATCTATCCAGAAATTATTTGTCGTATCTGCTGATATATACAAACCTGTTGATAAATAAAGCCGAAATCTTACTGTGCTTATCATTGTATCTGGCAAATCAGTTGCCGATGCCCAGATAAATGAATATGTTTCACCATTATTATCTGCTAATAAATTTGCTGTATCACCACTTAATATTGTTGCATTAATCCAACTTGTTCCACCATCTTTTGAATATTGCATTATTGTTGCTGTGCAGTATTGATTAACTAATGAACTAATAACAAAGGTGCAACTTACATTTTGACTATATGTTTCACCAGCAACAGGTATAATAATAGTGCAAGACGGTGCGCCACCATAATTTACTGTTATTGTATCATAAGCCGCACCACTGAATCCATTCAATTTTACCCATACACTATCACCTACTCCTGCTAATACTACTGTCCCGCTAAAACTACCGCTATCACTTGTTATTGTTACTACACTATTTAATACACTTCCTCTAAATATTTGTATTGTATCTCCTGATCGGCTATTATATGTCGTTCCATTTATTGTTATTATCTGTGTCGTTGTATTATGCCTATCTGTCGGTGCTATTATTTCTATGCTCGGCGGTCCATAATAATTCACTGTTATCGTATCATACGCTGTCCTGCCAAACTGGTCATTTAATCTTACCCATACACTATCGCCTACACTTACCAATGCTACTGTCCCACTAAAACTTCCGCTATCACTCGTTAATACTACTGTTGTATTTAATGTCGTCCGATTATATATTTGTATTGTATCGCCACTACGACTATTATATGTCGTGCCACTTATCCAGATTATCTGTATATATGTATCGTGACTGGTATATGTCGGATTTGTTATCTCTATTATTGGTGTCCCATAATAATTTACTGTTATCGTATCATAAGCCGCACCACTGAATCCATTCAATTTTACCCATACACTATCACCTACTCCTGCTAATACTACTGTCCCGCTAAAACTACCGCTATCACTTGTTATTGTTACTACACTATTTAATACACTTCCTCTAAATATTTGTATTGTATCTCCTGATCGGCTATTATATGTCGTTCCATTTATTGTTATTATCTGTGTCGTTGTATTATGCCTATCTGTCGGTGCTATTATTTCTATGCTCGGCGGTCCATAATAATTCACTGTTATCGTATCATACGCTGTCCTGCCCCATTGGTCAGTCAATTTTACCCAAACTTTATTTCCCGTCCCATTTAAAACTGCTGTACCTGACCAATTATCATTTAATGCTGTAAGTATTGTAGTTGTATTAGTTATTGAATCAGTATAAACAACAACAGTATCACCACTTCTTGTATTTAATGTCGTGCCACTTACTGATATTATCTGAATATAAGTATCGTGTGTTAAAATTGCTGGTAATTTTATTTTAATTGTTGGTGTGTCAAAAAAATTCACTGTTATCGTATCATACGCTGTTCTGCCCCATTGGTCAGTCAATTTTACCCATACACTATCGCCGATACCACTTAATTTTGCTGTGCCTGTCCAACTTTCATTCACTGTTGTTAATATAACTGTTGTATTTTGACTTGTATTTGTATAAATAATTAAACTATCACCACTTCTTGTATTTAATGTCGTGCCACTTATCCAGATTATTTGTGTTAATGTATCATAACTTGTATAAGTTGGTGTGCAAATTTCTATAATTGGTGCTGGAAAATAATTTATTGTTATTGTATCATAATCAACCGCGCCATCGCCTGTCCTATAATATTTTACCCAGACACTATCACCATAGCCGGTTAATGTAATTGATGAAATCCAACTACTATCATAAGCAGTTACTGGTATTGTATTAACTAAATTTGAATTTACAAAAACAAAAATTGAATCACCGACAAATGAGTTATTTGTTGTTCCATTTATTATTATTGTTTGATTATTTGTATCGTGATTATTTGTCGGTAATGTAATTTTAATATCTGGCGTTAAACCAATTACATTAACTGTTGCACTATTTGTTATTGTATTATATGCTATTGTTATTGATACTGTTCCAGCTGAATTAACTATAAAACTATCATTCATTATACCTAAATAAAATTCGGTATCAAAATTATTTATATAACCATAACTAATTGAAATACTCATATTTGTTGTATCGTGAAAATTTCTTAATGTATCACCGGCTGTATTATATGCAATTATTTGTAATGTTAAATTATTATTTCTACTTGCAAGAAAATAATTTGTATCAGTTAAAATAGTAAATGAACCTAATGGCAAACCGTAATTTGTATAGCCTTTTGTCGGTCCTGTATCAGTATTCAAATTAGCAGGGTCTTTTTCTTCCGAAGAAGAAGCACCATCCGGTATTCGTACCCAGTATGCCCCACTTGCTTCATTTGATAATGTCAAATTTTTTACATCTAAAAGCGTGGAATTATCAGTATATAAAAATTTGATTGATTCAAGTGAAGTTGTAATATCAATACCTGATACATCTTTCGAAACAGCATAAAAACCATAAGGTCCAATTGTTGTCCCAATTGGTATCTGATATTCATTATTATTATCTTTTAAATAACATCCACCAATAGTAACTGTATCACCTGATGTATTGTATAATTCAATAAATTCTTCTGTTGCTGTCGAACTAATTGCTATTTCATTTATAACAACTGCATTTAAACCTATTCCTGTTATAATTAATGAGATTACATCGCTTTTTGTTGGATCCTGTAATAAATAAACACCAATTGTTTCACCATTACTTGCTGCTATCCAGAACATTCCATCATTTGTTACTGATTTTATCCAGACTAATCGTTCGTATATTCCGTTATTTAAGCCAGTTTCTATTAAAGTTACATAAATTCCCACAGTATCAGAAACAGAAGAATATACCTTTACATTTAATGAATTTCGTTTTGTAGAATCTTTATCAGTAGCAGTAACACGAATTAAGAAAGTATCGCCAACTGCTGCTGTTTCACCAGTCGGATTATTAGTTGATGATACTATTGTTAAAGTATAAGGTGCTGCAGGAATAGTATCAGTCCAGTTTGAACCATTTGATGTTCCTTCGCTATAATTATATTCACTTACACAACCACTCCTACTTAATTCTGTCCAATCACTTGTTAAATTATTATCATAACCATCATATTTTCTAAATAACGATTTTCCTGTATTTGTAGAATAATTATTATAACAAGCATTATCAGTCCAGATACCAGCAGCAACAGCATCATTATCAGCCGAAGCATCAGATATTGTGCCAGATGTGCTCCACGCAACAAAATCTATTATTGTTGATGATGATTTACCAGTTGATAAATATAACCCACATTCATCAGATGAAGTAAAAATATCAATAGTTTCAGCATATAAATGACCAACAGAATCAGAAAAATCACTATCTGTTACTCCACTTCCAAAATGAACAACTAAAAAACATTGCGGGGGCAATGATATTTCTGGAAATGTATATTCATCACCATCATAATCTGTTAATAAATAATTTTTTAAGTTAAATGTTAATGTATCTGATTTATTATAGATTTCCACAAATTCATCAGCATCCTGATTATTAAAATTATAATCATTATAATTTATTTCATTTATAACTATAAAACCAAATGCTGATGTATCAATTGATAAACCAGAAGTATCAGGATTACCAACACCGCCAGAACCTTCCCAGGTTAAATCAAGTCGTTCTGTTAAATCTTCTGATACTAACCATTCTCTTAATTCATCACTTTCATCACCATTCGTTTTTCTCCGTATGGATTGGTTTGTCATATCTGGTGCATAATATTGTTTTGAGGTTTGACCTGAATACCATCTTACAAAATCAATTGTATCACCATCAGAATTTAATAAAACAATTGTATCATAAGTATTTGATAAACCATCACCAATTGCTCCCAGGTCTGTATCTGCTCCACCGCCTGTTGCAGCAAAATTTGGCGGATAACCATATACAGTTAAAAAGCTGGTGGCATCTGCTGCTAATACTACTGATTTACCTGGTAAAATACTAAAATTCCCATTTGGTATTAACCAGTTTGGACTATTATCATATATTGATTTTATTCTATAACCATCGATTTTAACAGAAACTGATAATGGATTATAAATTTCGACCCATTCATCATTTGTTTCTGTTCCTGGGGGGTCATAACATATTTCATTTAATACCAATGTATTATTTACTATACCACATTTTTTATCAGCAGAATAATTAAATGCTGTATTTCCTGTGCCTGCTAAATTATATACTGCACTTGCATCCATCATTAAATCCATTTCCTGCCATTTTGAATATGACCAGCCTTCTATTGTTGCTGCATTTGTTGAAGATAATGATATAATTATTGTTGTGCTATTTGAGGTATTATCTATCGACTCACCAACACCCAATGTTAAATCTGCTACTCCATCATTATTGTTATCTATTTTTATTTTTGATAATGTTATTGCATTATATTTTACATAATCATTAAATACTATTTTTAATTTATCAGTTGCTGCATTATACACTCCATAATTTACTGATACTGTTGTATCGGCAAATACAATATATTTTGTATCTGAACCAAAATTCCCATAAGTATCTCTTGCTGTTACTGTCAAAATTATATTTGCATTGGCTGAATCATTTACACTCGTTATTGTAAAACTTAAATTATTTAATGAATCAGTGCCAGATGCATCATCTGCATTTACTGTGGAATTCCAAAAATAAGTTGTCCAACCCCGAACATAATCTTTGTTATCTGTCACAGTATAAATTACTGGAAAACTATCGCTAAGTAAAGTCTGATTATAATACGCTGTCTCGCCTGCTAATGAATAAACTGGTGTGTCAGGTATTTTTGTTATCGAAACTACTGGTAAACTCGTATCAACTGCTGAATTTGGATATATATTACTTGTCGAACCTGAATAATAATAAACGCCTAATAAAGTAACAGTTGAACTGTCTGTCCCTGTGGGATTTGAGATTGGATATGATGTATAGATATTTTTACCACTTGTTGTATATACTATTAAGCCAAATGGTTGATTATCTGATAAAGGAATAACAGAACGCGGAACCTGTAATTCAAAACCATTTGTATTAGATACACCAGCCCAACCTGCTGATGAATTTGTATAACTTACTGGTGCATCCCAGACACTATCACTGTTTTCATCTTTATAAACTACATAATTATTTTGTTCCTTCATCTGAATTACTACTTCTGGTCTAAATAACGGATGGAATATTGGTCCTTTATATGGACCACTTTCCACGCCAATACCTGGTGTCAAATCAAAGCCAAAAAATATGTCATAAGTTGATAAATCTAAACCATTAACTGAAAAGAATAAATATAAATCATCCCAGGCAATATATAGAGTATCATTATCATCTGCTTCCATTTGCTCGTTGGTTGTCCATTCATTTATTGTGCCATCAATTGTTTTGCCTGCAATCATATTTAAACTTTTTATATTGCCCGGTAAATTACCTTCACCATCAATATTTATTTGTAAATATGTATTTACTGTCGTATCTGTTGTTGCTGATAATTCGTGCAAATCAGGGTCTAATGTGCCATTATATGTATATGGTTTTGCTGATATACAATCTACTGCTTGTGGACAATTATTTCCATTATCTGTATGATATAATAATGGTATATCATAATTACTTTTAAATACTGCAACTGAAATATTTATTGTTTCGCCAAGATATGCATTTCTTCCGCCTAAATAAGTAAAAGGAACTGCAATTTCAAAAAAGCCATTTACAATATGTTCTGAATATGTTGCTGAACTTGTTATATTTGTATCATTCCAGGCAACATCAGTTACAATAACCTGGTCAGTGCCTGCTCCACCACCATTATAAAATCTTATTAAGTTTTCCCATCTCACAAAATCAGAAACCTGCATATCTCTACCTGGATTAGATGCATCACCTTTCCATACTGTATTGCCACCAGAACCTGTATCAATAGCAATTTGCACTAATACAGGTACACCATCATCCAACTCTTTAAATTCTACTAAAAAATACATATTATTATAATCACAAGCCATTGAAAATGTTTTTAAATCAAATTTTGCACACGAATTACCTACATAATCGCCTTTGGTGCTTACATCAGAATTTGTGCCACTACCATCTGTTGAGTATTTATCCTGCCAGAATAATTTACCACCTACTGTCTTTGTCCCACTCTGTGTGGAAATTGATGGATAGCCAGAAGTACTGTCTGTATCTGCACAATTTGCACCATACCAATCTGATGTATCAGAATTTATTAAGACACGATTTGTATAAAAAGTATCTGTTGCCCAGGCACCAGTTTCGCCATTATTATCCCAGGTTCGAACTCGCCAATAATATTTTGTCCATAATTTTAATGTCAATGATGGTGTGGTCTCTGCTCCATTACCTGATACTTTTCCACTCTGCCAATCAAATGTTGTAAATGTTCCATTTGAATCAATTTGAATTTCATAATATGCCTGTGTATCAGAAATATTAGTATCAGAGAAAGTCCAGCAAAATGTTGGGGCTGCTAATGTATTGCCAATTGATTGTCCATTTGTTGGTGAGAGATTTGTTGGTGGATTCGGTGCATAATTTACACCTGGTAAAACAGTTATTGAAGCAAGTGGCGAAACACTTGAATTGCGCCAATATAAAGACAAATATATTGTATCATTATCATTTACTTTCAATATCTGCCTGGCTGAACTTCCAATACCTGTATCTAATTTTACTCTATTAGAAAATATTTTTGAGTCTAATCCAGTTTCAACTAAATTTACTATAATTTTTTCACCTGATTCTGTATAGAGAAGACAACCAACATTATCTATTCTACTCGCTCCATAAGCTGGATTTGATTGAGAAGTCGCTAATTTAATATATATATATTCATTTGAATTTATTGTTGTAATTGTATTGCCGCTTATATCAACAAATCCACCGCTCCAATTTGATATTGTAAAAAAACTACTACAATTCGAGATACCCATTGTATAAATTGTGTCCTCAGTTGATGTCCCTGATGTGTCCCATTCACTTGATGTTGTTCCATCATAATCTACACCATTTGTACTTCTTCCAAATGTTCTATTTATTCGAGAAGAATTTATTTTCAAAGTAACATTATCTGTCCAAATATTGCCATTTATTGCTGTATCATCTACTGTTGTTGACCATGACCCACTATTTGTCCACATAACAAAATCAATAATATTTGTCTCATTAACTGTCGAACTATCATAAAAACCAAGGGCACCATCGTATTGATTATTAGCATTAAAAAAATTTTTCTGTGAATCAAAACAGTATAAATGAACTATATTCATTGAATCAGTATAAACACTCTGACCAGATGGACCAGTATCAAAATGAACTACTACAAAACCACCACTACCAAGATTATATGATGGCAAAATAGCACTCGTATTACTTTCCTGGTCAACTAATGTCCAATTTGCTAAATTTATTGTATAATTTGTTCTATTATATAATTCCACCCAATCCCATAATAAACTTAATGGTGTGCCAGCATTACTATAATAGTTTACTTCATTTATTACAATTGGTGAGAGACTAACCTGCACATAAGAAGTGAAACTTTGTCCTGCTGCTCTGCCTGCATCTGTCCAGCCAGTTGTTCCAAAATAACGCCAATATGAACCCCATTGTTGCTCTGTCATCATTGAAAATAAAAATTTATTCGGATTACCTAATATACTTCTTGATACTTTTACTTCCCGAAAATCTGTACCAATAGCAAATTGAACATCAGAACCTAATGAAGTTGAATTTGCAGAACTATGAAAATTCCAGGAACCACCAGAATAATAACGAACTTCAATATAATCACTTCCCGATAGATTTTTCCAGATTATAACTGTATCTGCTTTAAAAGGATTATTTATATATTCTCCCCAGGCATAACTATTAAATGAACCTTCTGCACCTCTATTTACATCAAAATACATACAGGTTGCCATATTATCATAATCTGCTTCACTATGTGATATTCCTATGTAAATATAGTTTGCATCATAGCATAAATATCCTGTTGCAGATGTTGTTAATGTCAGACTCATTCTCTCATTTGCATTAGAACCAAAATCATTTGTTCCATCAATTGTTATTGTTTTATATATTAACGCAAATATAGAAGTTGGAATAAGAAATAATATAATTAAAATTTTAAACATAATTTATTTAATAAAGCAAAAATTATTCCTTAAATTTTATATTTTAAATATTATTTTCTCTTTTTTTTTGTTATTTTAATTTTACTTAACCATTAAAAAAATCTTTTTCTTTTTTTATTATTTTTTTAATTTTTTATTATTTAACAATTTGTTTTCTCTGTTCTCAAATTTTTACTTAAACTCCAGTTTTTTTGCTATCTCAACTTTATTTTTTTTTATGTTATACATATATGAGATTGATTAGAATATTGAAGATAATTTATGTGACAGGAATATAGTGGACATATAGGAGACCATATTGAGGACAGGATATTGGGGACAGGCTTCACCTCTTCACCTCAATTTAAATAAGTATAAGTAAATTTTCTATTTATTTTTTTAATATATTATTATTTTCTCGGATATTCTATCAAGGTGAGTTTATAATATATTCAGTTCCGCATTTTTTAATATTTTAATTATTTAAACAATTTTAGAAAATGATACCTCAAATAATTTATATAAATTTTTTATACATTTTCACTTTTTAAAAATTTAAGGACTTTAAGGACGTCTGACCCCATATAAACAATAAAAAATTTTATCTTGCAAAATTTTTATTTTTATTTTATCTTATAAAAAAAATGAAAAAAAATATCTACTATATTTTTTTTATTTTCTTTTTAAGTATAGCAATTTACTATAATGCAACAAAAGCATTTTTTGTTGCTGATGATTTCTTTTATATTTACAACAGAAATAATCTTCATTATTATTCACCACTTACTAAATTTTTTTATCAGCCAATCACTTTTGTTGTTTATTACTTAAATTATTTCTGGGCTGGTGTTTCTTATTCCAGATATCATTTATTTACTATTACTTTAAATGCTATAAATAATATTCTGCTTTTTTATTTCATTTTTTTACTTATAAAAAATTCATTTTATTCGTTTATTATTTCTTTACTCGCTACAGTATATTATTTTTCTGCTGATAACATCATCTGGATAAATTGCACTAATAATGTTGTTTGTGCTTTCTTCTATTTTTTATCTCTAATTTTTTCTATTAAGTTTAATTTAACTAAAAAAAATATTTTTCTTTATTTGACAATAATCAGTATGTTCTTAACTTTATTTTCTCGTGAAATGGGTGTATCTATTTTTCCTATGATAATTTTAGTTGACCTTTTCTTTTTTACTAATGAATTAAAATATTATATAAAGAAAAAATACATATTTTTATTTTTAGTCTTTATTTCCTATATTTTTATTATGTTAATTGGTCCAACTTACCATAATAAAAGAATAACTTTCAATAGAGGGAATTATGAATTTGAATTTACATTAAAATCAATTATAATAAATATAAACTGGTTTTTATTTCGAACTTTTATTCCTTGCTCTTTTGGTTCTCATTTTAAAATTCCGCTTATTATTAAAATTACTTTATTTATTAGATTTCATTATATTTCAATCATTTTCGTCTTGATTATGGCACTTATAGTAAGAAATAAAATTTATTATTTTGGTATTTTATGGATTATCATAACTGCTTCACCATATTTATTATTAAATATTTATTATGTTTTTAATGGTGATAGATATTTTTATTTGCCACACATTGGGTTGGGTATTATTTTATTAGGCTTCTGGCTACATTTTAATAATTATAATCTTATTAAAAAATTTTATTTACCAATCAAAGTTCTCATTTTTATCTTACTTTTATTTTATTCCATAGGTTCGATTTATGCCATAAATAAAAGAATAAATTGGTGGATAAATGCTGGTAAAACAAGTGAAAAATTTCTTTCTGCTTTTAAAGATAAATTTCCTGAGATACCAGATTATACTATCTTTTTTATAAAAGATATACCGCGCTGGGCTGAAAATGCACCAAATAAATTAATAGCATTAATAAACGGAACTGAATTTGCCTTACGGCTTTTTTATAATAAAAAATATATAAATGTTATTCCTTATTGGGACGATTATGGTGAAAAAAATTATGAAAATTTTGGACATACTCAAATATACGAAAATAAAATATTTTTAGAATATAAAAACAATAACTTGGTCGAATGGAAACCACCAGACGAATATTTAATGAGAATCAAAAGTTTTATAAAAAAATAAATTAAGAAAAATAACATTTTTTTCATCATACGAAACACAGGCTATCTCAAAATTGGGACTAAAATTTGGACAGGTAAAAAGTAAAACAGGGACAAGAATACGGGGACAAGAATACGGGGACAAGAATACGGGGACAGGCGTCATCACTTCATCACATATTTTGATATTAAAGAAAAAAATTTATAATTTTTTACTAGATAAATATATTTATCGCAATTTACGCTAATACATAATCACTTATCTAATTTTTTTAGAAAGCAAATTAAAATTCTCCCCCCATCGCATCATCAAGATTTATAAAAATAGGCTTTTGTTATACTTTTTATTCCTTTAACTTTTTTATGAACATTTACTAAACACTAATATTTTTTCTAAAACTATTTAGCCATTTTCACTTTTGACTTATATTTATTCCATTTAAAATTTTTGTAAGTGAAGAAACAATGCTGCCAATATCACTTAAATTTGATGGTATAATCATTGTATTATTTGTTTTTGCTAATTTACCAAATTCTGCGATATATTGTTCTGCTATTTTTAATGATACTGCTTCACTTCCTTTTTCTACACTTATTGCCTGCGCTATTATTTTTATTCCCTCTGCTGTTGCCTGTGCTACTTTTAATATTTCCTGTGCTCGTCCTTCTGCTTCATTTATTCTCTTCATCTTTTCGCCTTCTGATTTCTGTATTGCTTCCTGTTTATCACCTTCTGCTCTGTTTATCTTTGCCTGACGCTCACCTTCTGATTCTGCTATTAATGCTCTTTTTTCCCGCTCTGCTCGCATCTGTTTTTCCATTGCGTCTTTTATGCTCTGTGGAGGAGATATATTTTTTATTTCATATCTTGTTACTTTTACTCCCCACGGTATTGTTGCTTCATCTAATACTTTTAATATTCCAGCATTTATTGCCTCGCGCTCTTCAAATGTTTTATCTAAATCAAGTTTGCCCATTTCAGAACGCATCGTTGTTTGTGCTAATTGAATTGTTGCATATTTATAATTATCTATTCCATAACTTGCTTTATATGGGTCAATAACTTTTACATACAACACGCCATCTACTTCTACCTGTATATTATCTTTTGTAATACAAATTTGAGATGGCACATCAATTGCCTCTTCTTTTAATGTATGTTTATAACGAATAACATCAATCCAGGGAAATAAAATATGAAAACCTGCTTCTAATGTCCTGCTATATTTTCCTAATCGTTCAACAATATATGCTTCCTTATTCGGAACTACTCGCGCTGTCTTTAATAATGTAATTATAATCAACAATAAAATAATGCCACCAAAAACACCACCAATCATTTTTCATCCCTCCTTTTTATTTAATCTTTCGACCATCATTAAAATACTCTCTTTACTTACTATTTTTACTACTTCATTTTCTTCGATAATTTCATTTGATTTTGCAGGCCAATATGTGCCTTCTAATTTTATTTTTCCGCCTTGTTCTGGAATTATTTTTTCTACTACTATTGCTGTCTTACCAATATATTCATCTTCTGGTAATGCTTCTTCTCTGCCTTTTAACCATTTAATTCTCTTCCTTAAAAATACAATAAAAAATACAGAGAAAAAAGCACATAAAAACAATTGCCAGCCAACTGTTAATTTTACTCCTAACCATAATAATAAAGCAACTGCCCAGCAGGCTAAACCAATAAAAATAATTATTAAGCCAGGCACAGCAAATTCTAATATTGCTAAAGCCGCACCAATAATAAACCATATTAACCACATAAATTTTATCCTTTTTATTTTTCTAAATTTATTACAAACTACAATTTTGTATTAATTTTTTTAAAATTTATTACTAAAAAATTTTTTATAAAAATTATTAGGATTAAATTAAATGAGCACAAAATACTTATTATATTCTCAAACAAATTAATTGTGTTATCATTCACTTATATAGAGTATCGAATTGTAACCATTTAAACCATCTGGAATAACTTCACTATTAAACGGGTCATTTATTAGTTCATCATCAACTTTTAATTTATAAAAATATCTGCCGGCTGGTAAATCTAAATTTATTGTCCAGAATCCTTTTTTATTTTTTACTAATTTATAATTTGTTAAATCCCAATTATTAAATGGTCCTGTTATTGTTACTGATTTTGCGTCTGGATTATAATATACTATTCTTGTCGTATATCCATTTTGTATTATCTTTTTTATTGCTGCTATTTTATCTTTTGTTATATCAAATGTATCTATTTTAACTTTTTCAAGTTTTGGTTTGCCAAATTCATAAGCAATAGAAAATTTATGAGAATTATCAAATAAATCAAATGGTTGAAATGCATAATCAAAATTAAAATCTTCTATATTAACACCAAAACCAACTGTATATCTTTTTCTATCATTATTATTTCTGCTTAATGTCGAATAACCTGTTCGAATAAATGTTTTTACATTACTAAAAGCAAGTGTGTATTCAAGACCAATATTTGTATATAAATCATCATCATTTGGATAAACAAGATCAAATGCTGTATTTAGATTCATAAAAAATATCGGATACATTAAACCAAATCTAATTGTCCAGGGCAATGAATCACGTTCATATTTGAATTTACTCATTCTACCTAAATTTTGCACCATTAAACCGTATCTAAATGGTGAATCTGTTAATTTATCTTTTATACCAAAATCAAAAGCAAAACCTGTTGCTGATTCTAAATCTATATCCTGCTTTATTATTTTGAAATTCATTCCAAACGGAATTTTTCCTAATAATGAAGAATAAGTTACAATCATTAATTTATCCGAAGCAGAATAAGAACCAACAATTGTTTGATTTTCTAATACTTTTTGTATCGAACCATAATTTAAATAAGCAATTGTAAATGCTAATTTTGTATTATAACTTAAATTTATTAGATATGATAACCATTCATAATTTATATCTTCTATCCAACTCAAATGCATAAAAGAAATGCAATGTCTATTTACATTTAATAAACCAGCTGGATTAAAATATATAGCAGCGATATCATCAGCAAGACCTGTATATGCTTCTGCCATTGCAGCGGGCCGCGCACCATAACCTAATTTTAAAAAGTTTGCTGCTGTTGTACCTACTTTACTACTGCTACCATATACTGAAACACATATAATTAAAATTAATAAAATAATTTTTAGTTTCATAATATTTTATTTAATCACACCGATTTTTCCTGTTAATACTCCACTTCCTGTTTTTATATAATATATATATATTCCACTTGCAACTAATTCGCCATTATCATTTCTACAATCCCATTTTGCATTCATATTTACACCTAAATTTATGTAATTTCTGATTTCTGAAACCTGTTCGGCATTTATTGTAAATATTTTTATACATTCTAAATTTGCTGGTAAATTTATAAAATTAACTACTTTATCAATTGAATCATAATAATATATTGGATTTGGATATACTAAAACTGATGTTATACCAATTGGTGTTGTATCTGTCCGAACAATTATATATATCGAATTATTATATCTTGTTGTGCTTATTGTTTTTTTAGTATTATTTACTATTACTGGTTCTCTTATCATTTCCCATACATAATCCTGTGTATTTAATACATATATTTTTAAATCACCAGCAGTATAATTTGCATTAAATGTTGGTGTATCTATACTAAATGTTATTGTTATTGCACTATCAAATTGATGAACTTCTTCATTATTTTCATTTATTAACTCTACTGAATAAATATAACTATCAATATTGTTATTATCTAAGAAATGGATTTTTTCTATATTTGATAATTTACTATTTGCTGTATTTATTATTTGAAGATAACTTCTATATATTTCCTTATAAAACGAATAATATCTTATTTCTGATTTTGTATTTATTCTGAAATTTCTTATCTTTTGTTTTGTTATTGTTGATTGGTCTGTTTCTAAATCAACAATATTATTCTTACTTAATCTAACTTTATTAGTTGTTGCTAATTTTGCTTCTATTATTTCTGATGCATCGCTTATTACGCCATTGCTATCTACTGCAACTACATAATAATAATATGGATTTGTATCTGAACTAATAAAATTAGTATCTGTATATCCTGAAATATAACTGAAATCTAAATAATTCAAATTTGTGTTACTATTTCCTTTATAAATTCGATATTGATTTAATATACAATGTTCTCTTATATCTTCCCAATCAAGCATAATTTTATTATTAAATGAAATTGATACAAGTCCTTTTGGTGATGATATTTTTGTTGAAACTCCATCGAACTGATTAAATACATCAAATATTACTTTATTATTTGTTATTGAAATTGTTCGATATAATTCTAATTTTCTATTTCCACCATCTGATAAATTTTCCCAAACATCATTTATCTTATATTTATATTCGTATTCGCCTGGTTCTAATTGAATTGTATATGTCCAGGTGCCTGAACTATCTTTTGTCATTATTAATGCATCATTATCAGTCCATCCTTTTATTCCCATCAATTTTACTGATGTTGCCTGTGGTGCATAAAGTGAAAATGTATAATTATATTTTTCTTTTGTTTCTTTACTCGTGCCTGCATTATATACATAATAGTATTTTAATGTCTGACCTGTCATAAAATTAATTGTTTTTTCATATACATTATTTTCTGTCAATGTCATTTTATTTTTTATTGGTTTATCAAAATTTAAAGGTTCAATTGAACCTGCTATTTGGACTCCATATTCTATTTTTTTGCCTTCATAAATTACTGAATTCATATCAACAAAAAATTTTAATTCAACCTGTTTCCCTGCTTCTACGCTTACTATTTCACTATATTCGCTTTGCGCACCATACCAATCTTTTGCCACCACTTTATATGTATATGTAGCACCCTCACTTATATTTGTATCATATAATACTGTGCTAAATTCACTCGATGTTATTATTTGATAAATCGTATCATTTCGATATAATGTATATTCTTTTATATCTATATCTGATGTGCTTATTGTTATCATAATTCTTGATAATTCTGCTTTTGCTGATACTATCGGTTTATCTGGCGTATATTCCCAATTATCTATATTTACTTCTTTTATTACATTATATCTATCTGATATATTTTCCCAATTTTCTGTGTTATATATGTATTTGTATTTATATTCTTTATTTATTACAATATTATCTACTTCTCCTATCCATACTCCATTTGAATCGTATATTAATTCATTTGCTGTTTTATTCCAATTATTAAATTCACCTGCTATTGTTATTTTTAATACCTGTGGATTATAGCCTGCATATAAGATAAATTTTGCTTTACTTAAATAGCCTGGTGTAATTGATTGAATAATCGAAGTTTCGGATTGTAATTCACTATCAGTCGAATCAATTGCCATCATATAATAATAATATGTTTCACCTTGTTTTACATCTGTATCAGCATAATTATAATATTGATTTTTATAATCAATTAAAACAAAACCTGTATCTTGATATTTTGATTTATATAATCGATAACCAGTATCAAGCACATCACTATCCTGCGATGTCCAGGAAACATAAATGACATTATTTCCAGCAACTAATTTTAAATCTGGTGCTGCAGGAGTATCATTCCAATTACAATAAATAGTATCAGCATAACCCGGTATTTTTAAATATCTATTTGGTGTTGCACCTGATACTATTCGATTGCCGCCGCCTTCCCAGTTGCCATCAATTACAAATTTATATTCTGTCCCATTTGAAACAGGTAAATCAATTATCCAATTATGTGCATCAATCTTTTTCATAGGTGTTGCTGTTGTATTCCATCCATTAAATGTTCCTGCTATATAAACTGTTGTTGCTGTTCCATTTGCATCATAATAACTTATTCTAAATAGTTTATCACGCTCCCAGGTTTGTTCATTTATGATAAATTTATATTCAATTGTTGTAGTTGGCATTAAATATTTTGTTATTTTCCATTTACCAGAACCAATATGTTGTAAAGTATCTTCATTAACTGACCAATTATTAAATGTTCCACCAATTGAAATACTCTTATAACTAATCGAATTTTTACCTGCATCCAGTATAAATGTTATTGGCACTTCGTTATATGGTGTTCCACTTGCTTCATTACTATAATTACCTTCTAATCTATCATTCGCATTTACGCCACTATCTATTCCACTTACTCGATAATAATATGTTTTGCCCTGCACTAA
>ERZ795046.213-NODE-213-length-74396-cov-11.731978_pt1 | contig 74396 bp, 56 predicted proteins | sample MGYA00375130_ERZ795046 | MGnify/ENA primary metagenome ERZ795046 (study PRJEB30175, sample SAMN05720202) | activated sludge metagenome | isolation source: anaerobic digester from wastewater treatment plant | place: Japan | collected 2015-05-15 ... | reverse complement strand
ATCTCCTCCTAAATCTGTCATAGGCATATATTTACCACTTAAATTAATAAAATCAGATACTGGCAAAACCTTAGGGATTATTGCAAGCTGAATCTTTTGAGCAATTTGCAATTCTGCTTTTATTCGCTCATTTATTTTTAACAACTCATTATTTGACTTTTCTAATTCATGAGTTCTCTCTTGAACAAGAAGTTCAAGATTTTTATTATAATTTTCAATCTCTTTGCTCTGTCTTTCTATTTCAAGAAAACTGTTTTTTAAATTTAAAGCCATATCTAAAAAAGTCTTACTTAAAAAACCTATTTCATCATTTGATTGGCTTTTTAAAGAAACATCAAAATTATTACTATTAAATCTTTCAACTGCAACAGTAAGATTTTTTAAAGGTTTATTAATAATAAAGTAAATAAGAATGCCCAGAAGAATGTTCAATATTAAAATAGTGGATAGAACAATAGAAATATAAATTAATCTTATATTCAAAATTTTTCTATAAATTGACTCAAGTGAAAAAATTATCTCGACTTTACCTATAATATCACCATTAGATCCTTTACACATCTTTTCTATTTTTAATCTATATTTTGTAGGAATATCTATTTTATCTTCGGATATACCAGAAGGATTTAGTTTTCTTCCATTGGCATCTTTTACAATAACAGATAAAATATCTCTCTCATTATCTACTTTTGCCTGAAGATAAGTTGTATTTTCATCAAGCATAAAATAGGAATACTTCTCAATATGAAAGGAACTCATTTTACTAAATAAAAGAGTGATTTTTTCTGCATTTCTTTTTTTCTCTTCTATCAAAGAATTTTCTTGTAAATCTATAATTATCATTCCTAAAATTAAAAGAAAAAAAGCAAGGCAAAAAGAAATTGCAACTGTTAATTTTGTAAAAATAGAAATTCTCTTAAACATATCTTTTACATTAAATTTGTAACTTTTATTTCACCATTTATTATCTTTTCTTCTATCTTTTTTAGATAATTTATTATATCTTCTCCTATAATTTCTTTTGTATATTCCATATCTGTTAAACTTATACCTTTATTTTTATAATCATAAATATAAATTTTATTTCCTTCAAATTGATTATTAATAAATTTCTCACCTATATCAAAAACAGCATTATCCAGTCTTTTCATCATACTTGTTAAAACATAACCTTTTGCCATATAATCCTGATTAGAATCAACACCTATAACATACTTTTTATTGTCATTAGCACATTGAATTATACCGTTCCCAGATGCTCCTGCAACAGAATAAATAATATCAACACCACTGTCATACATTTTTTGTGCTATATTATACCCTTTTTGGGGATTATCAAATCCAGAATAATCATTATCCTTTTCTAAACTTATATACTCTACCAATAACTTTACATTTTTGTCTACATATCTTATTCCTTCTTCAAATCCTTTATAAAAAGACTTTACGACAAGCATATCAACTCCACCAATAAATCCTACCTTTTTTGTCTTACTAAATTTGGCTGCAAGAACCCCAACTACAAAAGACCCTTCATTCTGAGCAAAAACTATTGAAGATACATTCTCCTTTAATATTGCATAATCGTCTATAAGCACAAATTTTACTTCTTTATATATATTAGAAACTTTATCTAGAGACTTCACCATTAAATATCCGCCTCCTGCTATTACAAAATTACATTTTTCATTTTTGCATAAATCATCAAGAACATTATCTATATCCTCTGGACTACTTGAAATAGGCACTTTATATACAATTTCAATATTATACTTTTTTGATAGTTCTATTAAACCGTTGTATTGCATATCATTAAAAGATTGGTCTCCTAAACCTCCTACGCCAAGAGCAAGTCCTATTTTTAAAACATTACTATCTTTTAAGTTATTGTTTAATTTCTCTTTTTTGCAGGAAAAAACAAAGAAAAGTAAAAAAATAAGACTAAATAAAATTTTAAAATTTTTCATAAAAATTACCCTCCTCTCTCTATTTTATAACGGTCTCAATCAATAAAATAAAATCAAGAATTATTTTATATACTTTTTAGAGAGGAAATACAAACTAACTTTCAAAAATCAAAAAACTAACCTTTTTTCTTCTGAATCGGAGCAACAATCATACTCATTGTTTTTCCTTCTATACTTGGGGCTTTTTCTATTACACAGAGATCCTTTAAATCATTAACGTATTGATTTAACACTTCTTCGCCCAAATGCATATGAGCCATCTGTCTCCCTTTAAATCTAATTGTGATTTTTACTTTATCACCGTTACTCAAAAAATTCTTAATATGGTTGAGTTTAAATTCATAATCATGCTTATCAATCTTAGGCTGCAATCTTATCTCTTTTAGTTTTACAACTTGCTGCTTCTTTTTAGCTTCTTTTGCTTTCTTTTCGAGTTCAAACTTATACTTACCATAATTAAGAATCTTACAAACAGGAGGCTTTGCATTTGGAACTATCTCCACAAGATCAAGTCCAGCCTCTTCTGCACGCCTTAACGCTTCAGAAGTAGGTACCACTCCTACCTTTTCCCCATTTTCATCAATAAGTAAAACTTCTTTAATTCTAATTTGCTCATTAATTCTTAATTCTTTGATATTAGATGACAGAAAACACTCCTTAAACTAAAAATTTATTTTTTTGATTTTTTTATTTCATTTAAAAAATTTACTAAATCATTTATATTTATAATGGTATTTTCTTCTTTATCTGCTTTTCTTATGCTAATAGAATTACTTTCCATCTCTTTATCTCCAATTATACCAACAAAATATACTCTATTCAATCTAGCATTTTTAATTTTAGCCCCTAATTTGTCCTCACTTTTATCTATTTTAACTCTAAAACCAAAATCTTGCAACATTTTTTTTATTTTTTCTGAAAATTCAAAATTTTTTTCAGAAATTGGCAAAATACGTATCTGTTCTGGGGCAAGCCATAAAGGGAACTTCCCTTTATAATGCTCTATTAAGATACCAATAAATCTCTCAATCGAACCAAGAATAGCTCTATGAAGCATAACCGGCCTATGCCTTTGACCATCCTGACCAATATAACTAATATCAAATCTTTCTGGCATTGAAAAATCACATTGAATTGTCCCACATTGCCATGTTCTACCAATAGCATCTTTTATATGAAAATCAATTTTAGGACCATAAAAAGCACCATCACCAGGATTTATTTTAAAAGATATACCAAGTTCATCTAACGATTGTTTTAATGAATTTTCTGCAAGATTCCACATCTCATCACTACCAATCGATTTTGCTGGTCTTGTTGATAACTCTATATTAACATCAGTAAAACCAAAATCATCATATATCTCTTTTACCAATCTAATAACATTTTTTACCTCATCCTTAACCTGTTCTTCTGTACAATAAATATGCGCATCATCCTGCGTAAACTGTCTCACTCTAAAAAGTCCATGCAAAACACCAGACTTCTCGTGTCTATGAACTAATCCTAACTCTGCTATTTTTAAAGGTAACTCTTTATAAGAATGAATGCCGTCTCTATAAATAAGAAGTCCTCCTGGACAATTCATTGGTTTTACCGCATATTTTGCCCCATCTATTTCTGTAAAATACATATTCTCTCTATAATTATCCCAATGACCAGATCTATGCCATAATTCTTCATTTAAAATAATAGGTGTCTTTACCTCTAAATAACCGTTTTTTGTATGAATCTCTTTCCAATATTCCACTATAGTATTATAAAGTATCATGCCATTTGGTTTCCAAAAAGGAAAACCAGGACCTTCTGGATAAAAACCAAAAAGATCCATCTCCCTCCCTATTTTTCTATGATCCCTCTCTATTGCCTCCTGAATTTTATTCAAATACTCCTTTAATGACTTATTATCACCAAAAGCAGTTCCATAAATTCTCTGTAACATCTTATTTTTTTCATCCCCTCGCCAATATGCACCTGCAACTCTTAACAATTTAAAAGCCTTAATATAAGAAGAAGATGGAACATGTAGACCTTTACACAAATCAATAAAATCATCAGTTTGATAAATTGAGACTTTTTCATCAGTAATCTCTTCCAACAATTCTACTTTATAAAACTCACCTTGATTTTTAAACTTTTCTATTGCGTTTGGTCTTAATATATAAGATTTAATAAAAGGGATATCTGTATCAATTATCTTTTGCATCTCTTTTTCTATCTTTTCAAAATCTTCCTCATTAAATCTTTCAGGAGAATCAAAATCATAATAAAAACCATCCTCAGTCGAAGGACCTATTGCTACCTTTGTATTTGGAAATAGTCTTCTTACTGCTGTTGCCATTATATGTGAGGCAGAATGCCTTAATATTCTTAAACCATCTTCACTATTAACAGATATCCATTCAATTTTTAAGTCATTACCAATGGGAGTAAAAAGTTCTATAATATTACCATCAACATCCCTTGCTGCCACAATATTATATTTAGCATTTGGCATATTTGTTTCTATAAATTTAAGAAGTGTAATATTCTTATCAACAGAATATGTTTTGTTATTTACTATGATATTAATCTTCTCCATAACTTATCCTTAATATTATTGTTCAGTCTGAGATTGATTAAAAAAATCCTGTAATTTAAAAACATAATAAAAGTTATCCACAATCTGATACTTTTTTCTCTCTTTATCGTAATAATCTGCTTCAAGATCCTGTTGCTTCTCTTCTGAATATTTTGAAACTAAATCATTATACATATTAACAAACTGCTGCTCATCAGCCTTTATTTTATCCTTTACAATTACAATCATATAACCATTACTATGTTTGATAGGTGACAATATCTCATTAATAGAAGACTTAAAAATAGAAACAATATGCTTTCTATCGTCAGTGGAATCTGGATTTAAATTTGGTAATCCATAAGAAAGAAAAGAAACCGGATTCTTTGTTTCTTCTAGTTTTAGATTATATTTCTTCACAACAGATTCTACTTTAGACGACTTTAATTCTTTATAAATTTTTTCTGCCTTCTCTTCATTGGCTTTTTCAATGTTAGATAAATTTAATGCTAAATAATCGCTCTTAATTTTTTGAAAAACATTGCTATCATTTAAGTCAGCATACCTTTCGTTTTGAACCATAAAGATTATAGGCCCTACAGCTGTCTCTATTACATCTTTTCCTACATTACCATTTCCTGCATCTTTTACAGCAACTTTTAACTGATCATTCTCAAAATCATCTATGAAACTATACTCCTGATCAATTATAACATTTATGACCTTACCTTCTGTTTTTAATTTATTTCCCATTTCAATAAATTTTGAAGGATTCTTTTTTAACTCATCAAGAACTCCAACAGCATCCTCTTTTGCCTTGAAAACCAATCTTAATAATTTATATTGTTTATAATTCTCCTTATTCTCAAGATAATGCTTTTCTATAATTGATCTGTCAATTTCATCATTTAAAAGATTTATATAAGAGAGGGAGACTTTTGTGTTTTCAAGTCTGTATTCTTCCCATACCTCTTTTTCCGATACTGGTAATCCTTTAAAATAATCATATTTATAATTCTCATATATTAAAGTCTTTAAAACATCCTTTGCGTATTTATTAACCTCTGATGGCTCTTTTCTCATCTTAACAAAATCTGGGTCCCCTTCGCTATCTGCAAAATATCTTTTCCCAATCTCTCTAATTAAATAATTTTTAGAAATAATAAGATTCATCTTCTTAGCATTTGACATTCCTATTATCTTATTAATTGCCTGATCATAATAATATCTTATATATTGATATTTAGTATATGGATCCAGATTCCTATCAGACATAATCCATTGAAGATACATATTAAACTCATCCTGTCTTCCTATCTGAATCTTTTCATTCATTACTCTTCCTACATAGCTGTTAGGATTTTGAAAATTTTCTCCAACCTGAGCATCCTTTGGAATAGAAATAGTCCCATCTGGATTTTTAATTTTCTCTTTGCCAATGTCTCTTATAAAGTAAAACAATCCAGTAAGAGGGCCACCCATAAATATAAAAGAAAAAATAATAATAGCAATAACAATCGTAATAATAATATTTCTCAAAGAAAAAGATTGAGAATCTTGCTTTTGTTTTTTTACATCCTGTTTGTTATTATTTTCCATCATAAAAACATCCTTAAAATAGTAATATTTTTTATATTGATTTCTAAAATAAATATCATTTTAATTTATAGTTGTCAATTAAGAAATAATATTTTTAAATATATAAAATAAATGTTATTTTAATTAATGTTTCACGTGAAACATTATAAATAAAAATATTTATTGATTTTTTTGTTTATTAAGAATATAATATAAAAAAAATAAAAAAGGAGATTGGTATGACTTTTAGCAAAGAAGATAAAACTTTTTTAATAAATCTTGCTCGCAATACAATAATCAAGAAAACAAAAAAAGTTTGGCTCACAGAAGAAGAGATAAAAAAACTTCCAGATTTTTTAAAAGAAAAAAAAGGTTGCTTTGTAACGCTTAACAAAAAAGGACAATTAAGAGGTTGTATAGGATACATAATGCCCATAATACCTCTTTATCAAGCAATTATAGAAAATGCATACAATGCTGCTTATGGTGATCCGAGATTTCTTCCTGTAACACAAAATGAGATTAAAGATTTAGAAATAGAAATAACAATTCTTACAGAGCCAGAAAAATTAGAATACAAGACAATAAACGAACTGTTAGAAAAACTAATTCCAGAAAAACACGGAGTAATAATAAAAAAAGGATTTTTCTCTGCAACCTTTCTACCTCAGGTATGGGAACAATTGCCAGATAAAAAAGATTTTTTATCCCATCTCTGTATGAAAGCAGGTCTTAATCCTAATGAGTGGCAAAAAGGAACTCTTGAGGTAGAAACTTACGAAGGGATTATAATAGAGGAAGAATAAAATAATTATTGAATAAACTTATCAAATTTTTCAACGATTCTGGAAGCAAGCCCAATATAATCAAATGGCTTTAAAGATAACAATCTATTTTTTGTCTCATTATCTATATTTAAATTTTTTATAAGATTGTGAAAATCATCTAATGCAATCTTTTTACCTCTCGTAATCTCTTTTAATAATTCATAAGGTTTATCAAAACCTATTTTTCTTAAAACATTCTGATATGCCTCTGCTAATATTTCTGGAGTATTATTTAATTCTTCTAAAATTTTTTTCTGATCTACTTCAATCTTACTTAAGCCCTTAATAATGGACTTATAAGCCAAAAAAGAATAAGCAAAAGCAGCACCAATATTTCTTAAAACAGTGCTATCACTCAAATCCCTCTGCAATCTTGAAATCATTAATTTACTTGAAAAAAAGTTAAATAAAGAATTTGCCACTCCTAAATTACCTTCGGCATTTTCAAAATCTATTGGATTTACCTTATGGGGCATCGCAGAAGAACCGATCTCTCCTTTTATTGCTTTTTGTTTCAACCATCCATCAGAAATGTATCTCCAGATATCCATACAAAAATCTATTAAAATCGTATTAATTCTTTTGAAAGAATCAAATATCCTACAATAAGAATCGTGAGGTTCTATCTGAGTAGTTACCAAATTAAAATCAACTTTTAAAGGTAATTTTGAATAGTGTTCATTCTGAATAGTCTTTTTTTCTTTTTCAAAAGAGAATATAAAATCTTTGCTGAATTCTATCCAGTCAATCTCTGGATAACAGATATTATGGGCATTAAAATTTCCGGTAGCACCATTTAACTTTAAAAGAATTGTTTGATTGTATAAATTCAAAAATTCGTCTTTCAATCTCTTAACAAAAACCAACATCTCTTTTCCAAAAGTAGTTGGAGAAGCTGGCTGCCCATGAGTTCTTGCTAACATCGGAAGATCTTTATATTTAATACTAATTTCATAAATTTTAGCATAACAATCTATAAGTAAAGGGAAAATTTTTTCATTGATAGAATCTCTAATAATTAAACCATAAGCAATATTGTTTATATCTTCACTTGTCAAAGCAAAATGTACAAATTCTTTTATATCCTTCAAAGAACTCTCATCTAATTTCAATTTTATAAAATATTCTACTGCCTTAACATCATGATTTGTTGCGGGTATCTCTTTATATCCCTTTGTCTCAATCTCTTTTATTATTCTACAATCTTCATCAGAAATCTTATGCAAGTTTTCTAAAATCTCTTTTTCCTTGTCTGTTATTTTTCTTATATTTAATTCTCTTGTCTCAATTAATTTTATTAAATATTGAGTCTCTACATAAATTCTATAAGAAAAAAGAGATTTTTCTGAAAAAAAATCTTTTAACTCTTTTGTCTTTTCATAATATCTACCATCAATAGGCGAAATTGCATTAATAAAAAAATCAATAGACATAAAAACCCTCTTTTATTTTTTTAACATTTCACATTTTAAAAGCCATTCTTCTTTATTAAAATTAAGTTTCTTTTCTTTTTTCTTTCTTTCTAAATATTCGTTAAAAGATTGAACATACTTTTTATTGCCTTTTACAATAATATGAGTTTGAGCATAATATCTACCTAAATCATGAATATCTCCACAATAAACTTTATCCCCATTTATGTGTTCATTAGCAATCTTTTTAAAATCTTTTAATTTTTCCGGTCTTTTTTTCGCATCAAGATAAGCGTTTTCCAAAACGCTTTTTACCTCATCGGATCCCCATCTATAAAAATTAGAAATAGCCCACGCAAGATGCCATATACCAAATTCTGTATCTAAATTATCAATATAAGAAAAATATTGATCAGATATCCTTTGAGCCTGTTCTGGAGTTATAATCTGATCTCTTAATGCCCATAAAGTTAAAATAGAATCAAAACCCCCTTCTTTTAATTCGACTTCAGAAATACATAAAGTTTGATCAACATCCACATTCTCTAATAAAACTTTTGTTCTATCAAAATAAACATAAGGAAAACAATTAAAAAACAATAAAGAAAATACAAATAAAAAATATTTAATTTTCATAATTAATCCCTCTATTTTACAAAAAATTATTTTAAATAAAATTTTGATTGAATCGCTTTTCCTAATGTGAATTTATCTGCATACTCAAGAGATCCTCCCATTGGAATACCCATTGCTATTCTTGAAATTTTTAAATTGTATTTTTCTAAAATTTCTTTAATATATAAAAAAGTTGCCTCACCTTCTACTGTCGGATTTGTTGCGATTAATACTTCATTAAAATTGCCTTTTTCAATTCTTTCACATAATTCTTTTATCCTTAACTTCTCAGGACCTTTATCTTCGAGAGGATTTATAACTCCATTCAATATATGATATAAACCATTAAAACTGTTAGTCTCTTCTATGGCAATTAGATCCTTCGGCTCTTCTACTATACACAATATACTTCTATCTCTATCTTCTGATGTGCATATATTACATGGGTCCACTGTGGTATAATTACCACAAATAGAACAAAAAGATATCTTACTGATAGCAAGAGAAATGCCATCAACTAATTCTTTAGTATAATCTTTATTATTTATCAAAAAATAGGATAATCTTAAAGCATTTTTCTTGCCAATACCGGGAAGTCTAGATAATAAATTTACCAAAGTTTCTATCTCATTCATTAAAAGAGTCCTGGAAAAAAATTATCAGCAATCTGTTTTTGTATTTCTTCTCTGATTTTTTCAACAGCACTATTATGAGCTGCTATAATTAAATCTTTAAACACAATTAAATCCTGTTTTATTAACTCATTATTAACATCAAAATCAATAGAAACAATATTAAAATTTCCATCAACAGTTACCTTTACAAAACCAGCTCCAGCCTCTCCTGTGCACTGAATTTTTTTTAAAGAATCAAGAATATCCTTACCTTTAGTTTTAATCCCTTCTAAATTAAAATCTTTCAGAATATCAAAAATATTCATTACTGATTCTCCTTCATCTAAAAATATATTCAAAATTCTTATTTTTGTCAAAAAAATTACATCTTAAAGGCTACATAAATTCCTTACCATTAAATATCTCTTTAATTCTCGAAATATTAATCTCCTTTATTGTCGGCGATCTTTCTTTCTTTAATTCTGGCTTATAAAATGCTTCAAGAGTATATTTCTTACCGCCCAATATTTTTTTACATTCATTTTCTAAAAATTCTCTATTTTTAACAAACACATCATAATAAATCTCTTTTGAAAAAAAGAGATTCATTTTGTTACTCTCTACTTCTTTTATCAAATCAATATTATTTAAAGATGCTAACAAATCAACATTAGCAGGAGAAATTCTATTTTTTAATTCTTTAATAATATCACTCTTTTCAACAGGAATTATTATAGATTCTGATTGTTTATTAGAAATCTTATCTTCTTTTTTCTCATCTACTTGAAAAATAGGGGCCTTATCATTTAATTTTTTTTTTTCAAATAGAGTATTTTTTAAATTATTAATCTCTCTAAAGATCTGGGAAGGTCTTATAAATTCTCTAAATTTTAAAAGTTTTAATAAAGTTAATTCTATCTCTAATCTTATATCGACAGAATATCTGCTCTTCTCATAAGAAGAAAAAAGAACTTCAAGAATATTTTCAATATCTTCAACAGAAAAATATTCAACAAAAGAATTATAAATATCAGTTTCTTCATAAAAAAGATTCGAATTGGATATATTTAATTTCTTTAAAAGTAATAGCCTAAAAAATTTAATTAATTCTATAATTACCTGTTCTGGAAAAACTCCATTTTCTATTATATTATTATACAAGCCCAAAAGAGAATAACTATTATTTTTTACAATAAAAGAAACAATTTCTGTTATCTTCTCATCGCCAACTAATCCTAATTTTTCCTGAATTTTTTCCATTGTAATATCGTTATCACAAAAGGCGATAACCTGATCAAGAAGAGTATAAGCATCTCTCATGGAACCTTTTCCTTCTCTTGCAATCCATTTAACGGCTTTATCCTCATATTTCACATTATACTTATCAAGAACTTTTTTTAATGAACTATAAATTATCTCTACTGGAATTAATCTTAAATTAAACTGCTGACATCTTGATCTAATAGTAGAAGGAACCTTATTTATTTCTGTTGTTGCAAAGACAAAAACAACATTTGGAGGAGGCTCTTCTATTGTCTTTAAAAGAGCATTAAATGCCTGTTTTGAAAGCATATGAACCTCATCGATAATGTATACCTTATATTTTCCACTAATAGGAGGATATAAAATTTCTTCCTGAATTACTCTAATATCGTTTATACTTGTATTTGAAGCTCCATCTATCTCGATTACATCACTATTATTACCAGCAGTAATTGTAACACATTGTGAACAGACATTACAAGGAGTAGGAGTAGGTCCTTTTTCACAATTTAATGCTTTTGCTATAATTCTTGCTGTAGAAGTCTTACCTACTCCTCGAGGACCACTTAACAAATAAGCATTTGCTATTTTTTTATTTTGTATGGAATTTCTTAATGTTGAAGAGACAAATTCCTGACCAGCCAACTCATCAAAAGATTGAGGTCTAAATTTTGAAGCAGTTACCTCATAAGCCATAAAAAAAATCCATTTATATAAAATCTTCGGCTCCCTTAGAGTTGCTCATATACGAAAAAGATGTTTCTACCGTTGCTACCTTCCGGTCCTGGCGGGGTTTGAAACCCTTTAACTATATGAGTCCCTAAGATCATCGCCGAAGAAAATTTCGGAGAAAGAGGGATTCGAACCCTCGGTACCCTTACGGGCACAACGGATTTCGAGTCCGTCCGATTCAACCACTCTCGCATCTCTCCAAAAATCAAAAAATTCGAGTCTAAGAGGACTCGAACCTCTGACCTTTAGATCCGCAATCTAATGCTCTATCCACCTGAGCTATAGACTCATTTTTTCGGAAAGTGGGGGATTCGAACCCCCGGTACGCTTTTACACGTACACACGATTTCCAATCGTGCTCCTTCAACCACTCAGACAACTTTCCAAAAAAAATCGGAGAGGAAGGGATTCGAACCCTTGGAACAGTTACCCGTTCAACGCCTTAGCAGGGCGCCCGATTCGACCACTCTCGCACCTCTCCTAAAAAATCGGAAAGAGAGGGATTCGAACCCCCGGAGGCTTGCACCTCAACGGTTTTCAAGACCGCCGCTTTAAACCACTCAGCCATCTTTCCTAAAATAAAAACTAATGCGATAAATATATAAATATTTTAATAAAATGTCAAGAAAAAATAGATTTCTAAAAGTTAATTATTTTCAAAAAAAGAAAAAAATGATATAATTATAACAAATTTTAAAAATCAGGGAGAAAAATATGGAATGCAAAAAAGAAATAAATTTAAAAAATTGTAACTGCACATATACACCATGTTCAAGAAAAGGTATCTGCTGTGAATGTCTTCTATATCATAGAAGAAATAATGAACTGCCAGCCTGCTATTTCTCAAAAGAAGCAGAAAGAACTTATGATAGAAGTATTAGAAATTTTTTAAAAGATAAAAAATTAATTTAATAAATATTTTTTACAAGGATAATAAAAAATGCCAAAAGTTGCTGTTATAAAATGCGAAGAATATGATATTGATATGGTATATTCTGCAATAAAAAACGGGATAATTCTTTTAGGTGGTATAGAAAAATTTGTCAAAAAAAATGAAAAAATTCTTTTAAAACCAAATCTAATTTCTGGCAAAGAACCAGAGAATGCAGTATGTACCCATCCAGCAATATTTGAAGCAGTCTTAAAAATACTTATTGAAAATAATATAAAAGTGACTTATGGAGATTCGCCAGGTTTTGACTCCCCAATAAGTGCAGCAAAAAAGTCTATGATCTATGAAGTTGCTCAAAAATATGGTATAGAAATGTCTGACTTTGAAAATGGGGAAAATATAACTTTTTCAGAAGGACACTATTCAAAACAATTTTTTATTGCAAAAGGGGTATTAAATGTAGATGGGATTATAAGCCTACCCAAAATGAAGGCTCATCAGTTAACAAGAATTACTGGTGCCATAAAAAATCAATTTGGTTGTGTGGCTGGACTTAACAAAGCCCTCTTTCATTTAAAAATTCCAAATTCAAATAATTTTTCAAAGATGCTGGTTGATCTAAATTTATATCTAAAACCAAGACTTTACATAATGGATGGCATTGTTGCAATGGAAGGAAATGGTCCTACTAGTGGAAATCCGGTTAAAATGAATACCATAATAATTTCTGATGATCCAGTAGCAGTGGATGCTGTTTTTTGCAAATTAATCAATCTTAATCCAGAATATGTATACACAAATGTTATTGGTAAAGAATATGGACTTGGGACATATGTTTTTGAGGAAATAGAAATAGTGGGCGATAATATCGAAAATCTTATAAATAAAAAATTTAATATACCAAGAAGTAAAACAAGTACTCTTTTTAATTTTTTAAATCCAATAAAAAATTATATAGTAAAAAAACCAAAAATATTAAATACAAAATGCTTAAAATGTGGAATATGTGTAAAAAGTTGCCCTGTTCCAGAAAAGGCAATATTTTTTAAAAACCCAAAAAAGCCACCTGTATACGATTATAAAAAATGTATAAGATGTTTCTGCTGTCAAGAAGTATGCCCTCATAAAGCAATATATGTTAAAACTCCATTACTTGGTAAAATATTAAAAATAGATTAAAATTTTAATAAGTACATACTAAGTTACAAAAATTCTATTATTTGCTTTGACAAATATAAAAAAATTAAGTATAAAAAAACAAATTTATTAAATATGGGAGAACTAAAGTGGAAATCTTTATAAATGGGGAAAAAATTCCTTTTGAATTGGAAAAAGAAGAAAATGCATTAGACATTATAAATGCTATTGCAGATTATGCAAGTAAAGCAAATCCTCAACAATTTATTACTGCCATATATATAAATGAAATAGAACATTCCTATGCTGATGAAAAAAAACTTAAAAATATACCAATAGAGAATATAAATAAATTAGAAATAGAGACAAAAGGAATATATGGCATTACTATGTTATCGATAAATCAAATAGAAAAATTTACAGATATTTTATTGGATATAATAAATAGTGAAAAATGGGAATCCTCTTTCTCAAAAATATCTGAATCCCTAAAATGGATGAATGATGGAATTATCCAGATAATAAATATATTTTCCAGTGAAAAAGAAAAATATCTTATAAATTTAGGCAAAGAATTTTATGATCATTACAATAAAATTTATAGTTTTTTTAAAAATATAAAGCCAGAGTCTTTTCCTCTAAAAACAGAAGAAAAAGAATATGCCTTAATAGAGATAAAAAACATTCAGAGTATTATAAGTGATATAAAAAAATGGTTACAAGATACATACAAATTTTTTGATAGAGAACTTATTCTTGATAATATAAATTCTTTAATCAAATTAATTGATGAAATAGTGCCTAAAATATCAAATGTCCCAATTCTTTTTCAAACAGGCGAAGATCAAGAGGCAATGAATATAATAAAAATGTTAGCGAATATACTTGAAAATAGCATAGGATTATTTGCAATTTTTAAAGAAGATTCAAAACTTCATCTTGATAAATATACAGTAAAAGAGGTCTCTTTTGAAATGTTTTTTAAAACTATGACAGAGCATTTAAAAGATCTAATGAATGCTATTGAAAATAATGATTCTATAATGATAGGAGATCTTTTAGAATATGAATTTATCCCAAATATTGAAGAGATAAAAAATATTTTTACAAAAATAAAAGAAGAAGCCTTTGAAAAGGCAAATTAAAAGGAAAAAACATGTGTGGCATTATTGGATATCTTGGAGATAATAATTGTGTTCCTATTTTAATAGAAGGTCTTAAAAGACTTGAATATAGAGGATATGATTCTGCTGGAATTTCGGTAATAACAAAAGATGAAATAAAAACAATAAAAAAAACCGGTAAAATAATCAATCTTGAAAAAAATATTCCAGATAATCTAAAAAGTAATCTCGGAATAGGTCATACAAGATGGGCAACACATGGAAAAGTATCAGATGAAAATGCTCATCCTCATTTAAGTTTTAATAAAAAATTTGCAATAGTTCATAATGGGATAATAGAAAATTATGCATATCATAAAGTAAAATTGATAGAAGAGGGATTTCAATTTAGAAGTGAGACTGATTCAGAAGTAATAGCATATCTTATTGAAAAAAACTATAATGGATCGTTTGAGGAAGCATTTTACAAAACCCTTCCAATGCTTGAGGGAACTTATGGTATTGTTGCTTTTTGTTTAGATGAGCCAGATTATCTTATGATTGTAAGAAAAGGAAGCCCTCTTGTAATTGGGATTGGTAATAACGAAATGTTTGTAGCAAGTGATGTATCTGCCTTTTTAGGACATACAAAAGATGTTGTTTATCTTGAAGATTATGAAATAGCAAAATTAGAAAAAAATAAATTTATTACAAAGGATTTTAGACTTCAAACAAAAGATAAAAAAATAGATACTGTTGTATGGGGACTGGATGCTTATGAAAAAGGGGACTATCCTCATTATATGTTAAAAGAGATATGTGAACAGCCAGAAAGTATTAAAAGAGCATTTGCAGGTAGAATAATTCATAACATAGGCACAGCAAAATTAGGCGGTTTAAACTTAACACCACAGGAATTATTTCTAATAGAAAGAATAAATATTATTGCATGTGGAACAAGTTATCATGCAGGACTGGTAGGCGCTTATGCAATAGAAGAATTAGCAAGAATGAATGTCCGAGTAGAAATTGCATCAGAATATAGATACAAAAATCCAATAATAGAAAAAAATACTCTATTTTTTGCAGTAAGCCAATCTGGAGAAACAATAGACACTCTTCTTGCAATGAGAGAAGTTCAAAGAAAAGGAGGCAAGGTTCTTGGAATATGCAATGTTGTTGGAAGTAGTATACCAAGAGAGAGTAATGGAGGAGTCTATATACATTCTGGTCCAGAGATAGCAGTAGCAAGTACAAAGGCTTTTACCTCTCAAATAGTAGCATTTTATCTTTTTGCAATACTTATGGGAAGAATGAGAGATTTAAGTCAACATAGAGGAATAGAATTAATTACAGAACTGGAAAAAATTCCAGATAAAGTTTCTTTAATACTCTCTAAAAAAGAAGAGATAGAAAAATTAGCAGAAAAATATTACAAACTAAATAACTTTTTATTTTTAGGTAGAGGGATAAGTTATCCAGTTGCATTAGAAGGGGCATTAAAATTAAAAGAGGTAAGCTATTTACATTCAGAGGCTCTCCCTTCTGGAGAAATAAAACATGGGCCTATTGCATTAATTGATAATAAAACACCTGTTATATTTATTATACCAAAAGATCATCTATACGAAAAAACATTATCTAATATACAGGAAGTTAAGGCAAGAGGAGGGATAATACTTGTAATTTGTAATGAAATAGACGAAAATCTAAAAAAACTTGCTGATGATATAATTACAGTACCAAAAACAGATCCAATTTTTTCACCATTATTAACAATAATACCATTACAACTACTGGCATACTATATAGCATTAAAATTAGGTTGTGACATAGATAAACCAAGAAATCTTGCAAAATCAGTTACAGTAGAATAAAATTTTTTTATAAATTCTGGAGGGTATTTATGCAAGCCAGAAAATATATAGTAAGCGGTAGAGTACAGGGAGTTGGTTATAGATACTGGACACAAAAAGAGGCATTAAAATTAGGATTAAAAGGATATGTTAAAAATCTCTATAACGGAGATGTTGAAGTTTATGCAATAGGACCAGAAAAGACATTGGAAAAATTTAGAGAGATCTTAAAAAAAGGTCCACCTTCTTCAGTAGTAAAAAATATAGAAGAATTTGAAATGCCAATTAAAAACTATATATCTTTTGAAATAACATTTTAACACAAAATGAGTGATAAAAAAATATTAGATTTATACCAAAATTGTAATTTATGCCCAAGAAATTGCAATGTAAATAGAAAAGAAAAAAGAGGATTCTGTCTTGAAAGTGATCAAGTAAGTATCGATGCTGCCTTATTACACTTTGGAGAAGAACCTCCTATATCTTTTAAAAATGGATCTGGCACAATATTTTTTACAGGCTGCTCATTAAGATGTCCTTTCTGTCAAAATATGCAGATAAGTCAAAATCCGAGAAATAAAAAAATTTATAATCTTGAACAATTTATTGATATTATCATCACTCTTATAAAGAAAAATGCTGAAAACATAAATTTTGTAACTCCGGATCACTTTCTTCCTCATATAATTGAAGCAATCAAATACATAAAAAAAATGGGATATGATATCCCTTTTATCTACAATTGTAGCGGTTATCAGAGTGTATATAATTTAGAATTGAGTATTCCATACATTGACATTTATTTATTTGATTATAAATTTGCAAATAAAGAGGCAAGTTTATATTGTTTAAAAAATGAAGAATATCCTAAAATAGCACTTGAAGGACTAAAATTTATCTATAAAAATAAAGGAAATCTTACCCTAAAAAATGGTAAAGCAATTAAAGGAACACTTGTAAGACATCTGGTAATGCCAAATTTTATTGAAAATAGCATTGAGGTTATCAATAATCTATACTTTACTTTTGGAAATACAATATTTCTTAGTGTAATGTCACAATATACGCCAACCTTTTTAAAAAAAGGATTTGAAAAGATTAATAGAAAAATCACAAAAAAAGAATATGAAACAGTTATTGATTTAATAAAAAATCTCTCTTTTAAGAATGTATATTTGCAGGAATATATAGAAGGAGATGATAGATATATTCCAGACTTTGATAGAAAAAATATGTTTGATGAATGGTAAAAATTATTCCTCTACTATTTTTTTAGTTAGGCTTAATACCTCATCAAAATTTTCTAATTGAAAGCCATATCTATAAAAAGTATTTATAATATCTCTCTCTTTATTATTTTCTAAATATTTTTTAAATTTACTCCTATTTTTTTTTATAAATTTTAATAAAATTTCATCTTTATTTATATCTCTATTTAAACTTTTGATAACATCTGATACTATATCTTTATCAACACCTTTTTGAATTAATCTATTAAAAACAAAAGATTCACTATATCCTTTTTTTTCAAATAGCATTTTTGCATAACTTTTGGCATACTCATAGTCATTAATATAATTTAACTCTTTGAGTTTTAATATAACCTCTTTAATAATATCCTCATCATAACCATATCTTTTTAATTTTAAAAATAAGGGTTTCTCAAACTGAGGAGAAATAGATACAATTTTTAATGCTTTATTAAAAACAACTTGAAAATCTTCTTGCATTTCCTACCTCAAATAAAAAATTTCGCCACTATTATCACATTTATATCCACCTATATTTTCAATTCTTTTTTTAAACTCTTTTGAATTTAAAATCTCAAGGAATAATTTTATCATCTCAATATCAAGATACTCCTTTCTGGTAATAAAATCGTACTCCTCTTCCCATACTGGTAAAAAATTAAGATTAAACATCTTTGCAATAGAATATATCCCAAGTCCCAAATCTCTTCTTCCTGTCACTATTTGAAGACCAACAGCAATATGAGTAAACTCTTCATAATCATAACCATCAATATCAAAAGGGGATATCCCCTCTTTTTTAAGTAAATAATCAAAAAGAATTCGTGTCCCAGAACCTTTCTGACGATTAATGTATTTTAATCTTTTCGTCACAATATCATTTATTGATCTTAAATTAACATCTCCTCTAAAAATAAATCCCTGAATTCTTCTTACCCCTTTTATAATAACAATATCCTGATCTAACAGATATTTTTTTATATAAGATATATTATAACTTCCATCATTTTCATCCAACAAATGAGAAGTAGCAAGATGAGTTCTTCTCTTCTTAAGAGCAAAAATTCCGCCCATACTTCCAACATTAATAGAAGTAATACTATTTTTAAGTCCCTTTTTTTTCATAATATCATATATCTCATCAATAACAAGATCATTACTTCCTATAATACTTATGCTATTTTTTATCTCTTCTATATCTCTTTTTAATTCTACCTCAACTATTTCATCCTCATAATATCCCTCTCTATTTAAAGGAACTCTTATTATTCCGTCTGCCTTTATATAATCTACCAGAGAAGATGCCAAACTCCCAGATGGCATTGCTATAAAATTATTATCAATATAAATAATTTTTGTCCTTACAAAATCCATTGATTTCAAAGAAGATACTATCTTTTTACCAATCGTTGCCTTAATTATCTCTAATTTCTTAAAATTATAATTAAGTTTATCAAAAATCTTTTTTACTATCTCATTCATAATAACAATTCCAGAAACTGGATAACCTGGAAGCCCTATTACTGGCTTACCAGAAATTATACCTAAAATAGCAGGTTTACCCGGTTTTATTGCAATTCCATGAACAATAACTTCTCCAAGATCATTGATAACTTTAAAACTCAAATCATCTCTTCCCTTAGATGAGCCTGCAATAATTAAGACAATATCACTTAAAAAAGTTGCCTCTTTTACAATCTCTTTTATTTTATCATAATTGTCCTTTATAATTTTATAAGTTAAAACTTCCCCCCCCCAATCTTTTATCATATTAGAAAAAATAAAAGAATTTGACTCAACAATCTCCCCTATCTCAGGATTTTTATTAAATTCTACAATCTCATCACCAGTAGGAATTATAGAAACTCTTATCTTCTTAAAAACGGTTAGCTTTTGAATACCACAGGTAATAAGAGAACCAATAATTTCTGCTGATATCATGGTATTTGACGGGATTATCATCTCATTTTCATAAATATCTTCACCTATATTTCTTATATTCTGAAAAGGTGTTATGCCCTTAACTATCTTTACAAATTTATTATCAATTTCTATCAAATCCTCAAGCATTATTACTGCATTATATTGAGAAGGAACTGGATCTCCTGTATCCACTCTTATAAAGTCAATCCCCTCTTCTAATATAACAGGAGTCGTCTCTGTTGCTCCCTTAGTTTTTTCAGCACAAACGGCAATTCCATCCATAGCACTACAAACATAATGTGGAGAGGATCTTTTAGCATATATAGCCCTACTTGTTATTCTTTTATAGCAATCTCTTACATCTATCTCTTCCTCTTCTAAATTTATATCTATAAATTCTAAATATTTTTTTAATGCTATATCTAATTCAAGATTGACAAAATAATCCAAACACAATCCTCCCTAAAATAAATTTACTTCTACGATATCGTCTTTTTTTAAAATCTCTATTTCTCTCTTTTTATGAATAAAACCATTAGACTTAATTAAAGGAGATATTAAACCAGATTTATTTAATAAAGGCATTGCAAAATATCTCTTATCTTTATAAAAAATATTTACAGGGATTAACTCATCCCTTCCACTATTTGATGGATAATCCATTGTAAGAATTGCTTCTATTGTTTGTTTAATGGTATTTATACCAAGCATATTCTCTACTATCTTAACAACAAAAAAATTTAAAATCATAAAACAGGATAAAGGATGCCCCGGTAATACTATAACTGGCTTATTATCTATCTTTGCAATTAGAGTTGGTTTGCCCGGTTTTATTGCAATTCCATAGCAAAAAATTTTACTATTATTAAAAGAATTTATTACTTTTAAAGAGAGATCTTTTTCACCAACAGAACTACCACCGGATAAAATCACAATATCTGTTTCTAATAAGGCTTTTGTAAGAATACTCTTTATACTACTAAAATCATCCCCTACAATCCCATATCTTATTGTTTTAAAAGTATTATAATTAAAAGTGGAAAATATAGAATAACTATTAATGTCTCTAATCTTATTATCTCTTATTTTTTCTTCTATTGAAATAAGCTCATCTCCTGTTGAAATTATTCCTATATTTAATCTCTTTTTTACCAAAATATTTTTTATGCCAAGCGAGGCTAATAATATTATATCTTTATTTGTCAACAGTCTATTTGAAACAAGTAATAATTCATTTTCTTTAAAATCATCACCTTTGAAAATTATATCTGCCCCAGAAGGAACTGATTTATTTATATATATAAATTCATCATTATAGTCTGTTGTCCATTCAATCATAACAACAGCATCAGCGCCTTCTGGAATCTCTCCCCCAGTAGGAACATAAACAGATTCTCCTCTCTCTATTTTTAAGTCACTCTTTTTACCAATATTTATAGCACCTTTTTTAAATAGTTGAACTGGCGTTGATTCTGTTGCTCCAAATGTATCAAGAGAATTTACAGCATAACCATCCACCATTGATCTATTAAAATGAGGAATATTCTCTTTACAATAAATATCCTCTGCAAGAATTCTATAATAACATTCCTCAATAGAAATACTTTCTTTTTCTATCTGAATCTCTTTAAAATTTTCTTCTATTATTTGAAAAACCTCATTTACACTCTTTACTTCCAGCATATTTTTAATATACTTTAAATTTTAGAGTTTGTCAAAAAATAAAAAATTTATAAATTTACTTGACCTTTATCGATATTATTATTATTATTCTCAAAAAAAGAAAAATGGAGGACTCTCTTGGAAAAAGAAAAAAAAGCACTGATAAAAATGGATATCTTTCCTATTGAAAAATTTAACTACACAAAATTTTCAGAAGAACAATGTAGAACTTTTGTAGGTTCTCCAATAAAACATCCTTATGAAGATGATAAATTTATATTAATTTCTGAACCTTTAAACCCTGATACAGAATTTATTGAATTTCATAAAGAAAATCTTATTTTTGTAGAAGAATTGCCTTCCTTAATCTCTGAAAATGGAGAAAGTATATATATGGCAAAAGTCTTTATAAAAAAAGGCTCCATTGCCATAAAATATAAACCTTTTGAAGTAAGTTAAAAGTTAACCAATTAAAACTTTTTGACAAAATAATAAAAATTTATTATATACTACTCATTCTATTTTAATAATTAAAAGTCAATATTTATTAAGGAGAAACAATTTTATATGAAAAAAGAGATAAGAGTGAGATATGCTCCATCTCCAACAGGATATCAGCACATTGGTGGATTAAGAACAGCTTTATTTAATTATCTATTTGCAAAGGCTAATAATGGTAAATTTATTTTAAGAATAGAAGATACAGATCAAACAAGATATTTTGAAGGTGCACTCGAAGATATATTTGAAACATTTAAATGGATCGGTATTGACTATGACGAAGGCCCAGGAAAAGAAGGTCCTTATGCTCCTTATTTTCAATCCCAGAGATTAAAAATATATAAGGAACATGCAGAACTCCTTGTCCAGAAAGGATGGGCATACTATTGTTACTGTGACCCAGAAAGACTTGAAAGAGTAAAAAAAGAGCAAGAAGAAAAAAAATTAAGTATAGTAGGATACGATAGACATTGTAGAAATCTCACAGAAAAAGAAAGAAAAGAGATGGAAGAAAAGGGAATTACCCCTGTAATAAGATTTAAAGCGCCTGTCGAAGGAAAAACTTCTTTTGAAGATAAAATATTAGGAAAAATAGAAGTAGACAATTCAAGTCTTCAAGATTTTATCCTTTTAAAATCAGACGGGTTTCCTACTTATCATCTTGCAAATATAGTAGATGATCATCTTATGGGAATAACTCATGTTTTAAGAGCACAAGAATGGATCCCTTCAACTCCAAATCATGTTTTATTATATAAAGCTTTTGGATGGGAGCCGCCAATATTTGCTCATCTACCAATGGTAATGGGAGAAGATGGGCATAAACTATCAAAAAGACATGGGGCAACACAGGTAATGGAATTTAGAAAAAATGGTTACCTCCCAGAAGCATTATTAAATTTTGTAGCATTATTGGGATGGTCATATAATGATTCACAGGAAATATTCTCTCTTGAAGAGTTATCAAAACTATTCAATATAGAGAAAATAAATAAAGCACCTGCTATTTTTAATTATCAAAAATTAAAATATTTTAATTCATACTACATAAAAAAATTATCAGAGGATAAATTTCTTGATTTAATACTACCATATTTTATAGAAAAAAAATTAATATCATCACAACCAACAAAAGAAGAATTAGATTATTTAAAAAAATTACTACCTCTAATACAACCACGTATTGAAACTCTTAACGAGGCAACTGATATTGTTGACTTTATGTTTGGCGACTTACCTCAATACAAAAATTGGGAAGCAATCATTCCAAAAAAAGTAGAAAAAGAGACTGTTTTAAAAATATTAGAAAAAACAAAAGAAATACTAAAAGATTTAAATAAAGAAAGTGATGACGAAATCCAGAATAGGCTATATAAATTGGCAGAAGAATTTCAGGTAAAAGCAGGATCTGTATTTATGCCATTAAGAATTGCTATTACTGGAACAAATAAAAGTCCTGAGCTATTTCCTATTATGCATATACTTGGCATAGATAAAGTCCTAATAAGGATAGATAATGCTATAGAAAAACTAAAAGAATAAAACTATAAACTTATAGAAAAGCCGAGTATAGAAAATTCCACAATTACAAAATCAAATAAAAAAGGATTTGAATAAAAATAGTTATTCTCTTTTATAAATAAGGGAACTGTCTTTAAAGAAAAGAATATAGAATAATTTAAAATCTTAAACATCTTAATATCGAGTCTATTATAAAAGCCTATCTGAGGTAACAAATACCCCCTATAATCTTCTGGTTTAATAAGTCCAGTTTTTGGGGGCAAATCATAATATATATTATAAATACTTATTCCGAGTGAATAGTGATAAATATCAAAGAAAAAAGAAAAACCAGCAAAAAAACCATAAAGAAAAACAAAAGAAGTATAAAAATAGTCGTATCTATTAGAATTATAAAAATTATACTTAAAAATTAAATCTTCAAAATCAAATGATATAAATGTTCCTATTTCAAAATATTTTAAAGGATAAAAAGTTAAAAAAAGATTAACAGGGAAAAAAGAAAATATCCTAGAATTTGTCCTTGCATCAAAATACAATTTTATAGAAACAGCGGATAATGCAAGATTTAAAATAGGAAAATCTCTTTTAACTGGTTCTTTTTTAATAATGTTTAAAGTAAAAATATTCTTTTTTTTAGATATAATCTCTATACTTTCTAATAAATAACTTATCAATAATGATAACTTTTCTTCTATATAATTTTCTGATACATTTATACCTCTTATATCAAATTCTTTCTCATATAACATTTCTAATTGAGCAGTATACAACTTCAAATTAATATATATAACATCTTCCTGTTTTTTACAATCAATGAAAAAAAAACCAGATCCTTTTTTAGTTATTATATAATTTGCTATATTTTTTATATTATCTGTCTCTAAATCTGTGCTATGAGTAAAAATATTAATACTATCATTCTTTTTCATTAAACTATCGATAGAATAATCAAAAATATAATTAATAAAAAATATTTCATTCAACTCTATACTATTCTGAAAATTTAAAACTAAAAAAAGATTTATTTTTTCTTTAGAAAAAGCACAAAAAAGAGAAATGATAATAAAAAAAATCGCAAATTTAAATCTTTCTTGCATATCCTATTAAAAATCCTATTATAAAAAAATTCTCCCATTCAACTTTATTTATATTAAAGGCAGAAAACTGAAAATTAGAATCAATTCTTATAGAGTCCTTTTTTGACATAAAAATTCTTAATCCAAAATCTATTGGCATATAAAAATATACAAAATCATTGACAACATAACTAATTTCTATCTTAAAACCGGCAAATGGCTCAATAAAAAATCCAGAAAGAAAGAAATAAAATGCACCATAAGTTCCAAGAAAAAAATTTTCAAAATAATTTATATTCTTAAAATCAAATCTATTCTCAATTCCACCAGCTCCAAGAAAAAAAGCCCCCTCTATTCTAACAAATTTAAAAGGTATAAAATTATAACCCATATACCAATTAAAAAAACTCATCATTTTTGGTTGAATTTTAAAAAATCCATTTTGAATAAATATCTCGTGTTTTGAGACGTCTCTATTTTCAAAAAAAAAGTCTTCACTATTTTTCTTTTCTTTTTTAATAATTCTTTTTTTATAACTCTTTTTTAAAGAAATATTTCTTAAAATTTTTATTAATTCTTCAATGTTAGTTAAAAGTTCCTCATTAAAAAAAGAAAGGTCTTTTTTAATAAATATTCTGGTAAAAATAATATCTTCATTATAAGGATCAATTAACTCTATCTTAAATACAAAATTTGATTCAACCTGATATACAACAGAAAATAATAAATAGTCTATGGCTTTTTCAAAAACAAGATCAATACACTTTTCATAGTATTCATTTTCACTATTAAAATCAGTTGGATTTACTATTTCTATCTTATAATTTTCATTATCATAAGAAGAAAGAAATTCGAATACAAACTGTCTATTATAAAAAACAGTAAAAGGATTTGTATTTTTTTTAAAAGGGGGACATATGCCTATCTTTATATCCTCTTGTGAATAAATATTATAAGAAAAAATTAATAAGAAAAATAAAAAAAGTCTTTTGTTCATTTTTATTTAAAAATATTAATAAAATTTTTATCAATTCTATCTATCTGAAATAGTATATCTTCCTCTATCTCTATCTTGGGAACATAAATTTTTGATAATCCTAATTTTTTTGCTTCTTTTATTCTCTGCTCGATTTTGTTCACACTATTCAATCTCCCTGTTAAAGAAAGCTCACCAATAAAAGCAACATCATTTTTTATATTAAAATTATGCTTTGAAGAATATATTGCCACCGCTATTGCAAGATCAATGCCAATATCTTTTGTTTTAATACCTCTTGAAATATTGACATATATATCATAATTGTTCAAATTTTCATTTAAATGTTTATTTAAAATTGCTATAATTCTATTTACACGAGCAAAATCAACTCCTTCGACAACTCTTTTTGGATTGACAAAATTTGAAGGGACAACAAGAGCCTCTATCTCAATAATTAAAAATTTTCTACCCTCAATAATGACACTTTTGCACTTACCAATGCTCTCTTTCTCTTTCTCATTCATATCTATAAAATAATTTGTAATACTTTCTATGTAAGTTAAACCAGTATCTGCCATTTCAAATAATAAAATCTCATTTGTATTACCAAATCTATTTTTAATAGATCTTAATACTCTTAAATTATCTTTTAAATCTGATTCAAAATACAAAACAACATCTACAAGATGCTCAATCAATTTAGGACCTGCGATATCACCAGCCTTATTTATATGTCCGATGATTATAACCGGTATATTATATTTTTTAGAAAATTCAATAATCCTTGATGCACAATATTTAATCTGACTTATTGTGCCAGCAGAATTTTCTATAATATTAGAATAGATCGTCTGAATAGAATCAAGAAAAATTATATCTGGCAAATCTCTCTCACACAAAAGTATTAACTCATCAATGTTTGAAAGATTAGAAATAAAAATGTCTAATTTATCCCCTGTTCTCTCTATTCGACTTTTTATTTGAGACAAAGACTCCTCGCCAGAAAAATAATAAATCTTTTTATCTTTTAAATATTTTGCTAAAAATAAAAGAAAAGTGGATTTGCCTATACCTGGCTCACCAGCAAGTAATATAACAGAACCATTAACAATTCCATTGCCAAAAAAAATATTTAAGGACTCGGATAAAAATTTTAATAAAGACTTTTCTCCTATCTCTATCTCATCAATATGAAAAATAGCTTTTTCACTACCATTTTCTCTGGGAAGTCTCTTTTTATCATTTTCTATAATCTCTTCTTTAAAGGAATTCCAAGAAAGGCATTCAGGACATTTACCAATCCAGGAAGAAGATATGTAACCACATTCATTACAGACATACCTTGTCTTTACTTTCATTAAAATCCCTCTTAATTTAAAAATCAGGGATCTATTTTAATTCTAATATAAGATCTTTAATATATTGACTATAACCATCAAAATCAAAAATTTTAAAAAATTCAAAATAATATCCATCAGCATTATGACTCTTATTATTAGATATAACCGGAATATTAATATCTCCTCTTACCTTTTCAATATGATTCTTTGGAAAAGAGTTTAAAATTACCATCAATACACCAATATTTGTGCATTCTAATAATAAATCATATATCTTTTTATAATTTCTTTCAAATAATTCCTCATTTTTAAAATCATTTGTCCAATTAACAATTACTGGAATATCGAGTTTTATAATTCTGGAAATAATATTAATAATATCATCTCTTAAATCCATTACAAGAATATCTGCCTTTGAATTTACATAAAAATCAACTATTCCGGATATCTGATTTTCTTTATAAAGATAATTAAAAGGTATATCGATTGCAAATTTCATATTAGAAGACAAATTGATATTTTTTAATAAATTTTTAAATTGTTTAAAGGTTACCATTCTACGATCTTTATAATTATGGGATAAAGCAAATTCTTCTAAATCAAATCTCACAATATCTATATTATTTTTAATATATAAATCCAATAAACGATTATTAACAAAAGAGCCTATAAAAATTTTTTCTTTTTTCTGCTTCCTTAGTTTAAAAACATTCTGTAATTCTTCTACAACCATAAAAAAATTATCCTTTGTTTTCTTTTAAAGAGACTCTTACTCTTTTTAACAAGCCATCTCCTTCTGATACTGTCTCTATGCTCTCATCTGTTTTTAATGTCATATGTATTATTCTTCTTTCAAAAGGATTCATTGGCTCTAATAAAACAGATTTTTTTGTCTTTTTAACCTGATTAGCAATATCTATTGCCTTTTTTTCAAGAATTTTCTCTCTTCTAAGTCTATAATTTCCTACATCTATAACAATCTTTGTCCATTTATTACTATCTTTATTCATAACAGAATTTACTATTATCTGTAAAGCCTCTAAATTTTTCCCTTGTTTACCAATAACCAACGCAGAATCTGGGCTCTCTATTTCAATAATAACTTTTTCATCATCCTCTTCTATAAGATAAATTTTTGCTTCAATATTCATTCTTTCCAATAAATCTTTAACAAACAAAAGACATCTATTACCAAATAAAAGTTCATCTTCAAAATAAACCTTTGCTACAATCTCCTTTTTCCCAAAGGATAAAATACCTTTTTTGTTTTCAAATTCTATTTTAAATTGATCTCTTTTTAATTTCAAAGTATTAATAACATTCTCTATAATCTCTTCCTCACTTTTTCCTGTAAATTCTCTCTCTATCATAACATACCTCCTACTATCAAGTAAGTCTTTTGGTAAAAATTTTAGGAAATAGATATTTTTTTAAAAGTTGCTGTCCAAGGGTTAATATATTCATGACTGTCCAATATAATACCAACCCAGAAGAGACATTATAAAATAAAAAGAAAAATATCAAAGGAAGCATCCACATCATCATTTTTGTTTGACTATTCGATTGAACTTCTGGCTGAAAAAGACTGGATAAAACCTGAACTACGACCATAACAATGGGTAAAATATTAATGCTACCTATATTGATTAATGGTATCACAAAATTATTTGGAAATGTCCATATTGCATCTGGTAAAGATAAATCTTTAATCCATAAAAACCCCGCCCCTTTTAATTCAACCATTCTATCTAGTAATTGATACATAGCAATAAGTATTGGCATCTGTAATAACAAAGGCAAACATCCACCAAAGGGATTAACTCCTTCTTTCTTATAAAGATTCATAGTCTCTCTATTTAAAGCCTCTGGATTGTCTTTATATTTCTGTTGCAACTCTTTTAACTTTGGCTGTAATTTAGTCATCTTTTCTTGTGATTCCATACTTTTATGAGTTAATGGATATAGTAATAATTTAATTATAATTGTAAGGAGTATAATTGCAATTCCATAATTACGAAAAATCTTATAAATTATATTTATAATAAATCCAATTCCGTCTCCTATCCAAAACATTATAGGCTGAACTATTTTAGATAGGTTGGAATTTTTAATTTCAAAATTTTCATTACTATAATTATTATATTTTTTAAGAATGCTCCTTAATTTAGGCCCATTATAAATATAAAATGTAGATTTTAAAATAGATTTATCAGTTATTCTTGAAAATCCACAACTATATGTCTCTATATCACTATAATCAAAAAAATAGTTATAATTCTGATAATCTGGTAACATAATTGTTGTAAAATATCTATCCTCTTTTGCTAACCATGTTTCTACGCCTGTTGTTTTGATTTCCGCAACTCTATTATTAGACTTTTTTATTATATCTGAATTCTCTAAAACTTTAATAACCTTTTTCCCATTAAAAAAAGAGTAATAATTATATTTTCTATTTTGTTTATTAATAACATTATTCTGAAATTTTGACTGCCACGCTATACTATAAGCAACTCCAGAATTATCAAAATTTAATGGAATACCGTTTTTGTTTGATATTTCAATGTTTAATTTAAAAATATATTCCTTATCATCAAAAGTATAAATTTTTTTAATAATATAAATATTATCATTATTTAAATCTTTTAACTCACAAGAGAAAATATAACTATTGCCTTGCTGTTCAAAATTATAAAAGTTATCCCCTCCTGTTAAATCTTTTAATTCAATCCCATTTTTCCATGAGCCAAATTTTAACTTTAGACTGCCAAAATTGTTGGTACTATTAATAAGATCTGTGTTTGAATATTTTTTTATAAAAACACTCTTTACTAAGGCATCATTTTGATCAAATTCTATTTTTAAATTCTCATTTTCATAAAATATATTTTCTTTATATTCTTTTTTATTTATAATAATAAATTTATCTATTTTTTTTATTGTCTTAATTTCCTTATCTTCTACTTCTTTTTCTTTTATTGTATTTTCTGTAACCGCTTCTTTTTTAGGAGTGGTCATATAGAAATATATATTTATTACCATAAACAAAATTGAAAAAATAATCATAAATATAAGTGTTCTTTTTGTGTTTTCGTCCATATCTTTTTCTCCAAATAATTATTTTAAAGGATCATATCCCCCTTTATTAAAAGGATTACATCTTAAAATTCTATAAATCGTCAATCCTAATGCCTTAAAAAAGTTATACTTTAAAAAAGCAAGTTTCGCATATTCAGAACAGGAGGGATAAAATCTACAAGAAGGAGGAAACAGAATAGAAATATATTTTTGATAAAATTTAATAAGAGACACTGCGATTTTATTTAATATTTTCATAGTAAAAATTTTCTATTCTTCTTAAATTATATAAAAAATCTTCTTTTTTCTTATTAAAAAGATCTCTTTTTTCTAAAAAAGAAGCTTCTTTTTTAATAAAAATAATAATATCAAAATTTTTTTTTAATACGCCTTTATTATTTCTAAAAAATTCTCTTACTATCCTTTTTTCATAATTCCTTAAAATAGAATTACCATATACTTTTTTTATCACTATTCCTATTCTGTTAAAGCCTAAATCATTTTTTTTAAAACAAAAATTATAAAATTTAGACTTTAAAAAAACTCCTTCTTGTAATACTTTTTTAAATTCTTCCCTTTTTTTAATTCTCTCTTTTTTTTTAAATTTATTCTTCCTATTTATCATAGAGAAACAGTTAATCTTTTTCTTCCCTTCTGTCTTCTTCTTTTTAAGACAAGTCTGCCATTTTTTGTTGACATTCTCTTTCTAAAGCCATGGTCTCTTACCTTTTTTATTTTTGATGGCTGATATGTTCTCTTCATTTTATTTCTCCTATCTTTAATATATTTAAATATGTTATAAAAAGCTTTTCAAGGGTTAAAATAATAACATTTTATATAACAAAATGTCAAGTAAATAAAAGAAAGATTATGATAATTTGTATCAAAAAATTAACATTTTCTTCTATTTTGAAGAATCAAAATAAAAAATTATATCTTTTATTTTTATATTATTATCAAATTCATCTCTTATTTTATCTAAAATATTCTGTTTATTTAAAAGAAGCGATTGCACAAGTCCCTGATGCCTACATCCTACATATAATTTATTATTTAAAAATTTTGTTATTTTTATATATTCTTTTATCTTTTTACCGAAAATTTCTTCTATCTTTTTTTGTAATAAATTAACTGCTATACTACTTTTTAAATTTTTATTATTGATTGAGTTTAAAATTACATCTTTAATAAGAAAAAATTTTCTGTATTCTTCCATAATCAATCTCTATAATATCTTTTGGTTCATTAATATCTTTAAAAAGAAGAAGATGTTTATCATCAGAAATAGTAATAAAAATCTGTTCATAATCCAATATCTCTTTTATAAAATTTTTCTGTCTTTTATTATCTAATTCTAATATAACATCATCTATTAAAATAATAGGACTATCATTAGATTTCTTTTTAATATATTCTGCCTGTATTAACTTTAATACTAAAGAAGCCAATCTTGTTTGGCCTAATGAGGCATATTTTTCAAAAGGTAAATTATTCATTAAAAAAATATAGTTATCTTTATGAATACCATATAAACTATATCCAAATTTTATATCTTTATCCCTATTTTTTTTTAAAAAATTATATATACTATTTACATCTTGCATTTCTTTAAAGTTAGAATTATACAAGATCGAAACATTTTGATTAAATTCTCCTATATCTTCATATTTTTTAGAAAAAGATTGATTTATATAAAATATAAGATTTAACCTTTCTTTTTTTATTTTCAAAATAATTTCGGACAATTGTTTATCATAAATATCTAATAAATCAAAATTTTTTTTGTTTTTTAAAATAAAATTCTTTTGTTTTAATAATGAATAGTAATCCTTTAAAAACAAAAGATAATGTTTGTCTAAAATAGAAATAAACATATCAAAAAATTTTCTTCTAATAGTTGGACTACCAGTAATAATATCTATATCTTCATTACAAAAAAGAATAGGTATAATATCAGCAAAAGATTCTGATATTTTATGTATCTTTTTATTATTATTTATTATCTCTTTTTTATTCTGCTCTATTTTTATTATCTTTTCATTTGTAATATTTTTTCTTTTATAGATAGCCTTAATAAAACATTTATCACTATTAATTTTTATTAATTCTCTTTGTTTTACATTTCTAAAAGATCTGTAATATGATAAAAAAAATATTAATTCTATTATATTGGTTTTTCCCATTCCATTAGGAGATTTTAATATATGTATTTTATTATTGGTTAAATTAAGTTTTAAATCTTTATAATTTCTAAAATTTAATGCTTCTATTTCTAATATATTCAACTATATAAATCCTGAGTTTATACTGTTACTGGCATTGCTATATAAATATAATCACTATTATCTTTCTCTTTTACAAGTATAGTATTTAAAGGATCTTTATAATAAATAACCACCTGATCTCCAGATAAAACATTCAAAACTTCAAGTATATAATTTAAATTTAAAGCCATTTCTATCTCATTACCATTAATTTCTATTGGTAAAATTTCTTTTCCTGATCCGTATATCACATTTTCATTATAGATATGCATCTCTTTATTGTTTAATGAAATTATTATCTTATTTATATCTTTATCTCCTATTTCTGAAATTCTATCCAATGACTCAAAAAATTTTTTTCTATCAACAATAAAATTATCAACATAATTTGTTGGGATTACATTTTTATATGGGGGAAAATTTGCATCTAATAGATTAGAGATAAAAGTAAGATTGTTGACTTTAATAGATATATTTTTATTACTTATTCCAATATTTAAATCACCATTGTTGTTGCATATTTTTAATGTTTCATTTAATATTTTAGGTGGAATAATTATACTAAAATTACCAATAAAAGGAATATCTAATTCTTTTTTTATATAAGCAAGTCTTTTTCCATCACTCGATACCATTTTTATTAAGTTATCTTCTTTTTCAAATAGTATACCATTAACAAATCTTCTATTTGAGCCAGTAGCAATAGCAAATATTGTTTTTCTTATCATATCAACAAAAATTTCTTGTTTTACATAAAAATGATCCATCATTGTTTCTTGATTTAAGTTAGGATATTTTTCAGCATCTATTCCTTTTAGTTTATATTCTATTTTATTATTATTTTTAGCAAGGATTGTTACATTATATTCATTATCTACTTTTATAATTATTTCATCAGATGGCATTTTTTTTATTATAGAGTAGAATCTGTTACAATATACAGAGATAGAACCTTCTTTTAATATCTCTGCATTTATCTCTCCAAAAAAAACAAGAGCATTATCAGAAGCTGATATTTTTAATATGTTTTCTTTTGCTTCTAATAGAATATTAGATAAAATTGATATGCTATTTTTAGTTGATATAACATTTTCTGCTATTCCTAATATTTTTAAGATGCTTTCTTTTGAGCATATAATTTCCATATAGAACTCCTTTTTAAAATTTGGTATATTTTATTATATACTAAATTTATAAATTTAAAATTTAGTATAAGTAGTAGTAGTCCTGTTAAAATGTTAATATCTTGATAACTTAATTATTTATTAATAAGTTATCAAAAATATATTTTGTTAATATTTAATAACATAATTTTAAGATATTTACAATAAAAAATTTTGTTAACAAACTATTGACAATTACTTGATAATTTATACCATAAATTTAAAAAAAATCACTCTTATTTTCTAAATAATAATCCATTTTCTTTTAGTATGGTATCAATAAGAAGATTTAATATGATAAATATATTATCTTCTATATCTTGAAAATCGTCATTTATTATTATTTCATAACTATTTTTCATATAGTAAAATTCTTTATATATATAACCTAAATTTTGATTCTCTCTTGATATTGTATAATAAATACTATGTATAATATCGTTTACACCTTTTTGTTCTCCTTTTAAAAAATATTCTTTTTTATTATATAAAAATTTAAAATTTAAGTAGTCCTCTCTGTATAATGTTTCTATTTTTAGAATATTTTTTTCATTTTCTTTGATATAGAAATTTAAATTCTCTTTTGTTATTGTGACAGTAAAAGATTTATTGTTTTTTAAATCTTTAACATCAAAAATATAATCAAAGAGAGAAATTTTTTTACTTATTTTAAAAAGGAGATTTTCTTTATTAGAAAAGAAAATCTCTTCTGGTTTATATATATAAAATACTGGATAAAAAGAGACATTTGCTTCTTTTAAAATTAAAGTTTTTTGATTATTAAAGGTAGGTCTTATTAAATTTTTATTTCTTATTTCTATGTAACCACAATTGAATATTAGGAAAAATATAAAAAACATTAAAATTTTTTTTTTCATTGTTTTAATCCTTTTGCTTGATTATAGATTGTTTTTAATATGTTTTTTATAACTAATATAAATTATTTGATAAAAAAGTCAATAAATTTTTTATTTGGCTTTATTTTTAATCAATGTAGAATTTAATAATAACCGATTCAATAATGAATTGCATATTTTATAACTGCATAAGGAGGCATAAAATTGTTTTCATTTTTCTGACATATCTTTCTTTTTTTTGACATCTCTAAAAATTTTTGGTAAAATAAATTTACTTAATTTTAATAAAATATAAGGTAAAAAAATTGGAAGAAGGTGTAATAAAATTTAATATAAAAGAATTGAAAAAAGAAAAACTTGATATTGATATTTCAGACATTGAAAAAATAAGAGAAGAACTTTTTAAACTAAAATTAATTGGATTTAATAAAGAACAAAACTTAGGTTATGGAAACATAAGTAAAAGAATCAATGAAAAAGAATTTATTATTTCTGGTAGCCAGACTGGAAATTTAAAAAATCTTAAAATAATGCACTATTCTTTAATAACAGGTGTTGATTTTAAGACAAACAGTGTCTTTTGTAAAGGTCTTATTGAGCCATCTTCAGAATCTTTAACTCATGCAGCCTTCTATACAGATAAAAAATATAATGCAGTGATTCATATTCATAATCTCAAATTATGGAATCACCTTATTGAAGATGGCTATATTTCTACTCCAGAAGATGCCCCTTATGGAAGTATAAAATTATGGCGATCTATTTTTGATATTTTAGAAAATAATAAATACGACAATTCTCTTACTATTGTTATGAAAGGTCATAAAGAGGGGATTGTTGTTGCTTCTTCTTCATTAGATGATGCAATGGATGAAATTTTAATACTCTGTGATAAATATAATTATAAAGGAGAGACAATTGATAAATAGAATAGAAATAAAAAGATTAAACAAATTTCCTTTGCCAGATAGTATAAATTTAAAAGATACTATTTATGAAGATCTTAATTTAAGAGTAGACAATATTACTATAGTAAATATCTATTTAATAAATGGTAATTATACTGATAATGAAATTGAAAAATTACAAAAAACTCTTTTTTGTGATCCAGTATCAGAAGAGTCAAGGGTAGGATTTTCTTATGCGACAATTGTAGATTATGATTATGGAATAGAGATATCTTATAAATTAGGGGTTACAGATAATATTGGAAAAACAGCAGCAGAAGGAATTGGTTATATTCTTAATAGAGAGATAGATCCTAATAGTGTAAGATCAGCAAAAATGTATCTATTTAAAACATCACTACAATTAAAAGATATTGAAAGAATTGCAACAGAGATTTTATGTAACTCTTTAATAGAAGACTACTTTATTTTTAGTAAAAAAGATGCTTTAAATGGTAGACAACCAGTATATAATTTTAACTTTAATGAAGAAAAGATTAAAGAATATTATAAAGAAATTAATCTTGAAGTCTCAGACGAAAAACTTATAGAGATTTCTGAAAAAGGGATTCTCTCTCTTTCTTTAGAAGAGATGAAGGCTATAAAAAAATATTATGAAAGAGAAGATGTTATTAAAAAAAGAAAAGAAAAAAAATTGCCTTTATGCCCAACAGATGTGGAACTCGAGATCTTTGCTCAAACATGGAGTGAACACTGTAAACATAAAATTTTTAATGCCATAATAGAATATAAAGAAGGAGAAAAAATAGAAAAAATAGACTCCCTCTTTAAAACTTATATTCAAAAATCAGCAGAAATTATAAAGAAAAATAGAGATGATCTATTCTCTCTTTTTAAAGATAATTCTGGAGTTGTTAAATTCAATGATAATTATGCCTATTGTATGAAAGTCGAGACACACAATTCCCCTTCTGCTCTTGATCCTTATGGTGGTGCAATGACCGGAATAGTTGGAGTGAATAGGGATATACTTGGAACAGGGCTTGGTGCCTATCCTATTTTTAATACAGATGTATTCTGTTTTGGCGATCCATTTATATCAAAGGAGCAAATTCCAGAAGGAGTTCTTCATCCTAAAAGAATATTTAGAGGAGTGCATAGAGGGATAAAAGATGGCGGTAATGAATCTGGAATTCCTACTGTTAATGGTTCTATAACATTTGATAATTCTTTTTTAGGTAAACCTCTTGTTTTCTGTGGAACAGGTGGTATAATGCTAATTAATATTAACAATAAAAAATGTTATAAAAAATATGTTAAACCAGGTGATTTAATTGTAATGACTGGTGGAAGAATCGGAAAGGATGGAATTCATGGGGCAACATTTTCTTCATTACATTTAACAGAGGATAGCCCAACCAGTGCAGTTCAGATAGGAGATCCCATTACTCAAAAGAAAATGGTTGACTTTATAATTGAAGCAAGGGATAAAGATCTATTCTCTGGATTAACAGATAATGGAGCTGGTGGACTTTCCAGCTCTGTGGGAGAAATGGCAACATTTACAAATGGGGCAATTCTCTATTTAGAAAAATGTCCGTTAAAATATAAAGGTCTAAAACCATGGGAGATATTGCTATCTGAAGCACAGGAGAGAATGACTATTGCAGTGCCTAAAGAAAAAATAGATGAATTTATTGCCTTATCAAAGTTAAGAGACGTTGAGTCTACTGTAATAGGTGAGTTTACTGATTCTGGTTATTTTGAATGTAAATACAATGATCAAATAATAGCCTTTATAGATCTTGATATGTTACATAATGGTGTTCCTAAAATGAATTTAAAGGCAGAATGGGAAATTCCAAAAGAGTCTATAATAAAGATATCTGAAAATGATATTGGTAAAGCGTTAAAAGATCTTTTAAAAAGACCCAACATAGCAAGTAAAGAATACTGGGTTAGAATGTATGATCATGAGGTAGGAGCAAGAACTGTCGGAAAACCTTTTTCTGGTAAAAATAATGAAGGACCTTCTGATGGGGCTGTATTAAAGATATTCCCGGATTCTTATGAAGGGCTTGTGGTTACACACGGTATAATGCCAAGATATTCATTAATTGATTCATATCAGATGGCAGCAAATGCAATAGATGAAGCCTTCAGGCAGGCAATAATACTTGGCGCTGATCCAGATAAAATAGTAGGTCTTGATAATTTTTGCTGGCCAGATCCGGTAGAAAGCCCAACAACTCCTGATGGGAAATTTAAACTTGCACAATTAGTTAGAGCATGTAAAGCAATATATGAGATAACGCCTATTTATAATTGTCCATGTATTTCTGGTAAAGATAGTATGAAAAATGATTATAGAAGAGGTGATAAAAAGATTTCTGTTCTTCCAACCCTTCTTTTTACTGCTATTGGAAAAATAAATGATATAAGAAAGTCTGTAAGTTTTTATTTTAAAAAGGAAAATTCTTTGATATTTCTTATTGGGGAGACAAGAAAAGAACTTGGAGCAAGTGAATATTACCAAATGAAAGGCATTGCTGGTGGAAGCGTGCCAAAAGTTTATTCAGAAAAAGCAATAAAAACTTATAAAAAGATAAATAAACTTATTGAAAATTCAATACTGCTTTCTGCTCATGATCTTTCTGATGGCGGTTTAATCGTTGCTTTAGCAGAAGCATCATTTTCTGGTAATTTAGGAGTAGATATTAATCTTAACGAATTTACTGATTTAAGCATTGAGGAGATTCTTTTTTCTGAGACTCCTTCAAGAATTCTTGTTTCTATTGCCGAAAAAGATAGAGATAAATTTTTAGAGATAATGAATGGGGAGAGCATATATTATCTTGGAAAGACAACTAATAGTGATCAATTGGTATTAAATTATAAAAACAAAGTAATAATGAAAGAAAATATTTATAAGTTAAAGGATATATGGAAAAACGCATTAATTTTTTAATTTTGTTTTGACAAAATAAAATTTTTATATATAATATCATTGTAATAATTTTAAAAAATAAAAAGAAAAAAAAATGAGAGAGATAAAATTAAAAGATAATTTGTCATTAATAATTGAAAAAGAAGAAGAAAAATTTTTAGTAATTGCTTTAAAAGGTCAAATTAATTCTCAAAATTCATACTCTTTTCAGAATGAGATTTTAAATATTTTAAAAGATACACCATTTATAATATTTGACTGTAAGGAATTAAATTATATTACTTCATCTGGAATTGGTGCTTTTCTTTTTATAAGAAACAAATTAAGAAATAATAATGGCAATGTTTTTCTTATAAACCCACAACCCAAAATTCTTTCTATTTTAGGAAGTATGGGAGTAGTAAATATGATAGAAGAATATAATAAAATACTAAAAATAATTGAAAGTTCTAATTCCTTTCAACAAAAAAATACCTAAGGAATATAGATATGTTTTTTTATTATTTAGTATTGGTAATAGCCCTTTTTATATGTGCAAGCCTCTGTTTCTATTCCTTTAGCCATGAGAATATTCGAGGCTCAAAAATGTTTTCCTTGACCTTTTTAGGAGTAACAATATGGATTTTATTTTATTTGCTTGAATTAATTACTTCAAATCAGGAGTTAAAATTCTTCTGGTTTAAAGCAAAATTTATTGGTATAGAATTAATACCACCGACTTTTCTTTTATTTTCTTTATTATTTACAAATAGAATAAAAAAAATCAATCTTATTATTATAATATTACTATCAATAATCCCTTTAATCTCTTTATTTTTAATATTTACAAATGAGATGCATTCTCTTTTTTTTAAAGAAATAATTTTTAAAAATGAGATTTTAGTAAAAAACGGAATATGGTTCTGGATACATCTGTTTATATCATATACTTTTATTATATTAGGTCTTATTTTTATATTGATATTTAGAAATAGAGCCCTTCTATTTTATAAAAAGCAATCTATTATTATTACTGTTGGGGTCTTAATACCTTTATTGATAAACATCATAAATGAGATAATGATTTTATCTCCAACAATCAAAAATTATTTACCTTTAAATCTTACTCCTCCAACATTTATTCTATCTGCGATTATACTCTTTTATGGTATATATAGATATGATTTTTTTGATATCAATCCTATAGCCAGAGATATTGTTTTTGATAAAATTAATGATGGAATATTAGTAATCGATAAAAATGGCAAAATAGTGGATGGGAATCCAGCAATTTCTTTTATTCTTGATAGAGATATAAATGAAATAGTTGGGACAAATGTAGAAGAACATCTTTATTTATGGCCAGAATTAGTAGAAAAATTTAAACATAGCCTTAATATCAGAGAAGAGGTAAAATTGTTCACAAATGATGAGATAAAATATTTTGATGTGACTTTTTATCCTGTTTATTCAAATGAAAAATATTTAGGTAAAGTAATGGTTGGTAGAGACATTACAGAGAGAAAAATAATAGAAAATAAATTAAGATTTTTGAGTCTCCATGATACTCTTACCGGCTTATATAATAGAGTATATTTTGAAGAGGAGATTAAAAGACTTGAGAATAGTAGAAGCTATCCTATTTCTGTTTTTCTATTTGATCTTGATAACCTAAAAGTTGTAAATGATACAATGGGGCACCAAAAAGGGGATGAATTATTAAAAAAAATGGCTACTTTTTTAAGGCATATTTTTAGAGCAGAAGATATGATAGCAAGAATAGGGGGTGATGAATTTATTGTTATTTTACCAAAGACATCTTCAGAGATAGCAAATATTATTTATAAAAGACTGATTAACGAATTAAAAGTATTTAATAAAAAATATGATGACGAATTAAAACTAAGTTTTTCTGTTGGATTTAAGACACAAGAAAATAAAGGAGAACTTCAATCTATTATTAAAGAGGCAGATGAATTAATGTATAAAAATAAAAGAAAAAATAAATTATTAGGAGGATAAAATGCATATACCAGATCATATGCTAAATGGTAATACAGTTCCATCAATTACCTCAATAATCAGTAGTGCCGGTATTGTTGCGGCCAGTTATTTTGCATTAAAGAGTAAAGAAAAGCCAGATTCTTTAAAATTTGCTGCTGTTACTGCTTTAATTTTTGCCATGCAAATGCTTAATTTCCCAATTCAAAATGGGACATCAGGTCATTTCTTAGGGACAACTTTTGCAATATTGTTATTAGGTGCCCCCTTTGGAATTTTATCAATGTCAATTATTTTACTAATTCAGACACTTGTTTTCAGTGATGGGGGGATATCTGTTCTTGGAGCAAACATTTTAAATATGGCATTTGGTGGTGCTATACCGGGTATTCTTTTACTATCTTTTATTAAAAAACATGAAAATAATATTCTTCTAAAAAATATATTAATATTCTTTGCTTCTTTTCTTTCTCTTTTAATTGCTGCTTTCTTTTGTGTTTTAGAATTATCTTTCTCAAATACAATTGATTTCTCTCTTGTTTTCCCAGCAATGATGGGGGTTCATACTCTTATAGGGATATGTGAAGGCTTAATAACAATAATATTAGCTACCTTACTTTCTACTTCAACCATAAAAAAATCAGAAAATTTAAGCTTTGTTATCCCTTTTGTTGGTGCTATAATAATTGGGCTAATATTATCCCCTTTTGCAAGTTCTTTCCCGGATGGACTTGAATGGGTTGCAGAAAAGTATAATTTTTTGCATAATAATGCACCTTATTTTGTTTCTCCATTTAAAGACTATACTGTTCCCTTTATAAAAAATGAGATCTTCTCAACATCAATTGCTGGCTTAGTAGGAGTTATAATAACATTTATTTTTGTCTTTACGATTGGCAAAATTTTCTCTCTTAAAAAAGAAAATTGATTCTTTAATAAAAAGGGGGATATTATATCCCCTTTTTTTGCATAATCAATTTTATAAGACTTAAAATTTTTTCTTCATTTAATTCTTCAATTCTGATATTTAAATTACTAATATTTTCTTCAAAAAATTTCTGGATTAGATCTTCTTTTATCCCTATATTTTTTAGAGATGTTTTTAAAGTTTTTCTTCTATAATTAAAAATCTTTTTTAAAATATCAGAATAACTTTTTTTATCAAAATCAATATCATTTTTAATCTTTAATTTTATTAAAACAGAATCAACATCTGGCACTGGATAAAAAGAGTTTCTTTTAATTTCAAAAAGAGTTTCTGGATAAGAAAAGGTTTTAATAAGAATTGTTAAATATCCATATTCTTTTGTTTTAGTATTAGCATAAATCCTATTAAGAACATCTTTTTGTATTATTAGATAAATTTCTCTAATTTTTATATCAGAAATTAACAATTTTTCTATAATATCAGTTATTATATAGTAAGGTATAGCCCCAAATACAATTATCTCGTTAAAATTTAAGTATTCTTTTAAAAAATCTTTATTAAATTTTTTTATAAAATCTCCTTCAATAAGAAAAAAATTTTTATTAATATTTTCTTTTAAGATTTTACAAAATTCCCTGTCAATTTCAAAACCTAAAACAGAATATTTCTCTATCAATTTATTCGTTATATTTCCAATTCCACAACCTATCTCTATAATAGGTAAAGAAAAAGGATTATCAATTATTGAAACAATCTTATTTACAATAGATTCATCAATTAAAAAATTCTGACCGAATTTTTTCTGGAAATTTATCCCTTTTTCTTTAAATAAAAGAGATATATCTCCTCTATTATAAAAACTAAAACTCATTAATTATTTTAAGATTCTAAAAGAATTAAGTATATTATTCACAATGTGAAAAGTCTCTTCTTCTTTTATATAATTTGGATTAATTATAAACATTAAAGAATAATAAAATGTCCCCTTTGTCATAACAATTAGAATACAGCTAAAATTCTCTCCATCTTGTTCCATTTTAAAAGCACTGGCATTTGCACTATCTGCATTCCAATTTTTTAACTCCTCTTCTGTAGCATAAGAATCATTTTCTGATACTAAATTCTCCACATTTAAATATTTAAGAGTTTCCTCAAGAATAAATTTGGCATCTGACTCCATTCCTAAATCCCCAAAAATCACACCAGCAACAATTGTCTCATCTTCTGGATAAAAAGAGACCTGATTATTATTCTCTAAATTTTCTGACACCTCCCAGTTTTTTGGATAATCTATTTTATAATAGCCATTCTTTTCATTATAAGTCGAAATATCCTCTTGAGCAAAAACTAAAAAAGAGAACAAAATAAAAAAAATAATTAATTTTTCTTTCATTTTTAAAGTCCTTAAATAAAATATTACTTAATTAATAATAGCACATTTTTTTAAAAAGATCTAAAAATTAACTGTCCATTTTTAAATTAGTTGTAATATTTTCAATATCTTTTTTTATTTTTGAATCATTATTTATAAGATCATCTATTTTTTTTGTTGCATGCATAACTGTGCCATGCTCTTTATCACCAAAATAAGAACCTATCTGAGTAGTAGATAATCTTGTTAATTTTCTGCTTAAATACATTGCTATCTGTCTTGCCAGAGCAATTGATTTATTTCTTTTGTCACCTGTTATGTCATGAGACTTTAAATTATAATATTCTGCTACATAATGTATAATCTTATCAACAGAAATAGGAGTTGAAAAAAGTGAGTTTGTTATCTTATCTTTTAATCTATAAATTGCAATCTCTTTGGTTATCTTTTCTATCTTCATTATGCTTGCATAAGCAAAAAGATCTTTAAATGCTCCTTTTAAATTTCTAATGTTACCATTAATATTTGAACAAATATAATTCATTGCATCACTATCTATTTTTAATCCATAAGTTTCAGACAAACTCTTTAATATGGCCATCCTCAATTCAAAATCTGCTGGCCTTAAATCAACAGTAAGTCCCATTTCAAATCTGCTTTTTAATCTCTCTTCCATCTTTTTTATTTTTGAAATTGGTTGATCACAGGAAAATACCATCTGTTTACTATCATCATATAACTTATTAAAAGTATGAAACAATTCTCCCTGAATATTCTCTTTATTCGCAAAAAATTGTATATCATCAATGATTAAGAGATCAAGTTGTCTATATTTTATTCTGAACTGTTCCTGAGTTTGAGATTTTAAAGAGTTTACAAAATCATTTGTAAAGTCTTCTGATGTAAGATATTTAACCTTTTTTGAAGGAAATGTCTCTTTAACATACTTTTCTATTGCTTTTAGTAAATGTGTCTTACCTACTCCACTCTCTCCCCATACCAGATAAGGATTATATTTAATCCCTGGATTTTGAGCCACAATCTTTGCTGTATGAGCAGCAAATTCATTAGAACTTCCAATTATAAAAGAATCAAAAGAAAAGTCCTCATAACTATCTTCATTATTTATATTAGTTTGAATATTATTTTTATGTGAAAATTGTTTCGATATATCAACTTTTTTATCAACAATCTCAATTTTTTCCTCTATGTGAGAAATATTAGCCTGCTCAACTATAAATTCTACTTTAAAAGGTTCTCCAGATAACTTAAATAAGATCTTTTCTATATCTTCTTTATATTTTATAACATTATCCTTTATAAAATTAGAATGGACTCTTAATGTCATTATCTTTTTCGCTTCATTAAAAGATTTGTAATCTACCCTTTTTAGCCATAAATCAAATTGATCTTTAAAAATAAGAGACTCTAACTCTTTTTTTGTTTGTTCCCAGAAAACAACATATCCATCTTCCATATATTTATCCCTTATTTATAATAAAAGTTATTGACAATTAACTATTAAAAAAATTAATTATGTTTTACAAAAATATTAATCTATAACTTAAAAAAATAAAAAATTTTTAAATTATAAATCTAAAAATAAAATATAACTCTATTAAAGATAATAGAGTTATAACAAAAACAAAAATTTTAATATTTCTAATATCTATTTTTAGACACAAATTTTAAAAATAAACAAAATATTAACAAATTAATATTTACTTATTAACAAGTTATTGACAAAACCCTCTCCTCTATAATAAACCAGATATATACTATATATCATATCTTACAAAAAAAATCCAAATTTAATCAATAAAAATATTTTAATTTTTTTTATCTAAAAATTAGGCATAACATATCGTAATATGTTATAGTTATAACTCAGACTGTATAAAAATATTAATTATAAAAAATGATCTTTTTTTATAATAAATACTATTTATTGAATTTTTTATTATATTAAGTAAATTTCTTGCAAATTTCCTGAATTTATCTGAATTTTTTATATTTAGAAAATTAGATATCAAAAATTCGCTATCTCAGTTTTAATGAAAATTTTTAAAACTCAAAAAAATATATATTATTTAAAAAACTCTACATAATCATTTAAAGCATTAAATGTTATCTCTCTTCCCTTCTTCTCCTCTTCTAATATCGAAATAATGCTAAAAGCAGTATCAAGGGAAGTAATACATGGAATTTTTAATTCTACTGATGTTCTTCTAATAATAAAACCTAATTTCTTAGGTACTTTTCCCTTTGTTGGGGTATTAATTACTAAATTTATTTTATTTTCTTTCATTAACTCTAAAACATCCGGGGATCCTTCGTTAGGTGGATATGCTATATTAATTGAAAGCCCTTTCGATTTAAAAAAATTATAAGTATCAGTGGTCCCAAATAAATTATACCCTAAATCCAAAAGTCTCTTTGCTATATCAAAAGCCTCCTCTTTATCTTTATCTGCTATTGAAAGAAGAACATTGCCCTTTTTAGGTATATTTATACCAACAGCACTTATAGCCTTGTAAAGAGCACTGATTTTACTATCCCCTAATCCAAGAACTTCCCCGGTTGATTTCATCTCAGGACCAAGACTCGTCTCAACAAGTTTAAGTTTATCAAAAGAAAATACAGGAGCCTTTATTGTCCAATAATTAGGGCTCTTATACAAGCCAGTATATAATCCAAAATCTTTTAATTTTTTGCCCATCATTATTTTTGTGGCAATATTTACCATTTCTATATTTGTAACTTTACTTATTATTGGAACAGTTCTACTTGCTCGCGGGTTAACTTCAATACAATAAATTTTTCCCTTTGAAATAACAAACTGAATATTCATTAGTCCTACTACTTTAAGTGCTTTTCCAATGGCAATTGTATGTTTTACTATGATTTCTTTTTCCTGATCAGAGAGATTAAAAGGTGGATATACTGCCATAGAATCACCACTATGAATTCCAGCCCTTTCTATATGCTCAAAAATACCGGGTATAAAAACATCTTCTCCATCCGAGATCGCATCTACCTCCGCCTCTTTTCCGATAAGATATTTATCTATAAGAACCGGATAATCAGGGCTTATCTCTGTTGCAAATCTCATATATTGAAAGAGTTCATCTTCATTATAAACAATCTCCATCGCATGCCCACCAATAACATACGATGGTCTAACAAGGACAGGATATCCGAGTTTATTTGCAATTCCTAGAGCCTCATCAAAAGAGGTTACACTTCTCCCTTCTAGTTGAAGTATTCCTAATGAAAGTAATAATTCATTAAATCTTTTTCTATCTTCTGCTATATCTATACTATCTATTGAAGTCCCTAAAATTTTGACGCCAGCATCATGTAAAGGTTTTACCAGATTTAAAGCAGTTTGACCACCAAATTGAACTATAACCCCTTCTGGATTCTCTTTTTCAATAATATTTAAAACATCTTCAATGTTTAATGGTTCAAAATAAAGTTTATCAGAAGTATCAAAATCAGTACTTACTGTCTCTGGGTTGTTGTTAATAATAATTGATTCAATCTTTTCCTCTTCTAATCCCCATACACTATGAACAGAACAATAATCAAACTCTATACCCTGACCAATTCTAATTGGTCCTGAGCCAAGAACAATGGCCTTTCTTTTATTATTAACAGTAACTTCATCCTCTTCTTCATAACATGAATAATAATAAGGAGTTGCTGCCTCAAATTCAGCAGCACAGGTATCTACCATTTTATATACTGGAATAACATTACATCTTTTTCTAAATTTTCTAAAATCAAGATGAGGCACTCCAATGAGTCTTGCAAGATATGTATCAGCAAAACCATAAACTTTTAATCTTTTTATAAGATCTATAATCTCGCTATCTGGATTTTCTTCTGAATAAATTATGTCTTTATTTAATTTTTCAATAGCCTCTTTTTCTAATTTTATAATATTTTCAAATTTTTTTAAGAAAAATATATCTATTTTTGTTTCACTTTCTATCTTTCCAATGGGATATCCCCTTCTTAACAACTCAAAAATCACAAAGAGCCTTCTATCATCAACAAGTTTTAAATATTCTATCAATTTTGCATCATCCCAATCATTCAATTCTTTTAAATAAGGACCATCTACTTTTATCTCTAATGATCTAATTCCCTTCATTATTGCGCCTTCTATTGTTCTGTCTATTGCCATTACTTCACCGGTTGCCTTCATCTGGGTTCCTAAATTTCTGTCTGCCGTTGTAAATTTATCAAATGGCCATCTTGGTATCTTGGCTACAACATAATCAAGAGTTGGCTCATAACAGGCAAGCGTCTTTTTTGTTACAGAATTTAAAATTTCATCAAGCGTTAAACCAACAGCAATTTTTGCTGCTACTTTGGCTATAGGATATCCAGTTGCTTTTGATGCTAATGCAGAAGATCTTGAAACTCTTGGGTTTACTTCAATTACAATATACTCAAAAGAATTTGGGTTTAATCCAAACTGTATATTACATCCCCCTTCTATTCCTAATGCCTTGATTATCTTCAAAGAGGCACTTCTTAACATATGATATTCTTTATCGCAAAGAGTCTGACTCGGAGCAATTACTATACTATCGCCAGTATGAATTCCAACAGGATCTATATTCTCCATATTACATACCGTAATACATGTATCATTGGAATCTCTTAATACTTCATATTCTATCTCTTTCCATCTAGCAACCGATTTTTCTATTAAAATTTGTCTTATTCTTGAATTTTTTAGCCCCCTTATTGCAATATTTATAAGATCCTCTTCATTATCAACTATACCACCACCAAGTCCACCAAGCGTATATGCTGGTCGTATAATCAAGGGATATCCTATTTGGTTTGCAAAATCTATTGCATCTTGAATATTATCAACAATAGTACTTGGTGGAATCGGTTCACCCAATTCTATCATTAATTTTTTAAAAAGTTCTCTATCTTCTGCTTTTTTAATTGTTTCTAATGGGGTTCCTAAAAGTCTTACATTATACTTTTCAAGAACACCAGCCTCACTTAATTCAACTGCAAGATTTAACCCGGTCTGGCCACCTAATGTCGGAAGAATGCCATCTGGCCTTTCTTTTTTTATAATCTTTTCTAATGATTCAAGATTTAATGGCTCAAGATATACTCTATCAGCCATATTTATATCAGTCATTATAGTTGCTGGATTAGAATTAACAAGAATAACCTCAAGCCCTTCTTCTTTAAGAGACTTGCATGCTTGTGTGCCGGCATAATCAAATTCTGCTGCCTGACCTATAACAATAGGACCTGAACCTATTACAAAAACCCTTTTTATATCTTTATACAGAGGCATTTATATTTTTCTCCTAAATTATCATAAAATCGAGAAATAATTTATCATAAACTTGATTATATTTCAATTATTATTTTACTCTTTTAGAAATAAGTTTAAAGAGAACCTCTTTTGTAAATAAACACCCCTCCCCCTATTTTTTTAATTAGAGTAATTTAATTTAAAAGTATCATCAGGGAATATGCCTGTCTCATACTCATTAGAATCAAAAGGTTTCTCTTTATCAACTATCTTATGAGTCAATATTTTTATATCTTTTATCTTAAAAATATCCCTTACAATCTCAGAAAAAATAACACTCTTATTTAAACCTACTGGAATATTTTTATAATACTGATTCTTTGAATTCAAAAATGTGCCAGTATCCTGAAAAAAATATCCCATTTTTAAAGAATTCTCTTCAATATAATTTGCATCTAAATAGAGATCAGAAACTATGTTTTCCCCTTTTCTTGATTTTATGTCTGGTTTTGTCTGAATATAAATAGATCTCTTTTGAGATTGACTTATAATTATGTTTGCATCATAAAAAGAATAAATATTTTTCATATCACTAAAGAGAGTGGTTCTCAATTCTCTATTTAACGAAGCAAGATAATTATACAATTTTAGAGATGAATCTTTTCCATTCTTTTTATCAAAATCAATTGGATTTATTAATAAAACAATCTCATTACAATCAATATTTTGTTTTTTTAATTCATTAAGATCTTTTATTAGAGTAGCTTCTAATTTATTTAATCTCTTTTTTGACTCTTTATTTATCAAAAGTATTTTTGTATCATCTCTCTTTATCTCTATCAATCTATTTATTGCAACCGGATTTGTATCTTCTATATCTCCTGCTACCACAACTAAACTCTTTTCACTTAAATTTTTATTAAAGAAATCCATCTTTGGCAATGATTTTATATTGGCAAATGCAACCCATAAAGAACTTTGAGAATAATAATTAACAATATTCCAGTTCATATTTTTTGCTATTATCTTTAATGCTTCATAATCCTCTGCACTTAAAGAGGGAGAAGGATATACTGTTGCATCTTTAAAATTAACAATATTTTTATATTTTTCATTACTATCTTTTTTGGTAACTATTTCTGGAATATTAAATCTACCTCTCTTACACAATAAATTCTCTCTCTCTTTTATCTCATAAATTATATCGCCATACATTTCAACTGTTGTTTCACAACCAATACTACAATGAAAACAATTTGTATTAATAGTATTAGTCTTTAGTGGCACTCTTTTGTGAGATAATGTATTTGGAACAATAGCACCTACTGGACAAGCAGAGATACATGCCCCACATGATATACAATCAGTTTCTGCTAATGGATGAGTAAAAGATGGGGCTACCATACTTTCAAAGCCTCTTTTTACATAACCATATATACCGAGTTTTATTTTTTCAGAACATATTCTAACACATCTACCACATAAAACACATTTTGATGGCTCAAGAGATATATATTTACTCGAAAAGTCATTCTTTGGAATATTAACTTTACCTTTATATTTTGTTGGGACAACATCATAATCCTCTGCATACTTTTTCAAAAGACATTCATTTATATCCATACATCCGCATTCCATACATCTTTTTGCCTCTGCAATTGCCTTATTTTCTGGAAAAACAGATTCTATCTCATCAAAATTCTTTTTTCTAACTTCTGGTCTTAATATTTTTATTTTTTCTCTCTCTTTTTTCTCCCATTGACTGAAAAACTTTTCATCCAGTTTTTGTAAATCCTCTCTTTTACTCAAAAATTCCTTTTTTGGAGTAAGATCTTCGCCTTTAAAATATTTGAGAATAGAAATAGCGGCTTTTTTACCACCGGCAAGAGCCTCAACAACAGTTACAGCCCCTGTTGCATAGTCACCAGCAACAAATAAATATGGGATATCTGTCTGACCAGTCTTCTCATTATAAGATAATCTTTTCCCATCTTTTAATAAATTATCTTTCTTATCACTCAGTATTCTATAATCCGGTCTCTGTCCAATAGCAGCAATTATAAAGTCAAAACTCTCTTCAAATTCTGAACCTTCGATTGGTACTGGACTTCTTCGCCCAGAAGCATCTGGCTCACCCAATCTCATCTTCTGACAAATAAGAGAGACTGCCTTATTATTCTCTTTAACAACCTTAACAGGAGCAGTAAGAAGCATGAATTTAACACCTTCCTCTTCTGCCTCCTCTTTTTCTATCTCATTTGCTGGCATCTCATCTCTTGTTCGCCTATAAACCATTACAACTTCTTCAGCACCCAGTCTTAATGCTGTTCTTGCACAGTCAAAAGCAGTATTTCCTCCTCCTACGATAGCAACTCTACCAAATATTTTAATCTCTTTTTTCTCAGCAATTGCTTCCAGAAATTTTATCCCATCAAGTATATTTTCAGCATCTTCGTCTGGGATTCCTAATTTTGAAGCACTCCATGCCCCTGCTGCTAAAACTATTGCATCAAAGCCACTATTTTTTAATGAGTCAATAGTAAAATCAACTCCCAATTTTTTATTTAAATTAACCTTAACTCCCAATTTAATAATGGTCTCTATCTCTTTTGCTAAAATATCTTTTGGAAGTCTATATTGAGGAATACCATATAAAAGCATACCACCAAGTTTATCTTTTTGTTCAAATATCTCAACATCAACTCCTTCTTGAATAAGATAATAACTTGCTGATAAACCAGCAGGTCCTCCTCCTATAACTGCCACCTTTTTACCAATCTTTGGTTTAAGTTCAGGTGTATATGGATTTTCAGATTCAAGATCCATATCTGCAACAAATCTTTTTAAATAATCTATTGCAATAGATTCATCAACAAATTGTCTTCTACATTTATCTTCACAGAATTTAGGGCAGACTCTACCTATTGTTGCTGGTAAAGGAATTGTCTCTTTTATTAATTTTATAGCCTCTTTATATTTTTTATTTGCGATTAATCCTATATATCCCTGAGCATCACATCCAGCAGGGCATGCTAATTTACACGGCCCAAGACAATCACCATAATGATTAGATAAAATTAATTCAAGAGCGGTTTTTCTTGAAGAAATAACTGTCTCATTATTTGTCTCTATCTCAATGCCTTCTCTTAATTTTGTAGCACATGCTGGAATTAATGCCTTTGCTCCTTTTACCTGAACCACACAAACAAAACAACTTCCATAAGGATCCAATCTTTTATCATAACATAAAGTAGGGATCTCTATGCCCTGAGATTTAGCAAAATCTAATATAGTTAAAGAATCATCTGCTTGATAATTTTTACCATTAAAAATAATATTTACTATAGCCATAACTCTTTCCTTGTTTTTTCTTGATTTTATACTATATTTTTATAAAAAATGCAAAAAAATTTTTAATTAAAAGCATAAGAATTTATAAAAAGGATTGTTCTTATAAAGTAAATTAAAAAAGTATAAAAAATTATTCTCTCTGATATGACTTATAATTTTTAAAGAGGGAGATATCCCCCTCTTTAAAATTAAAAATTATTCTACTTTAATAATAATTGTTCCGTAATTGGCGATATTTGATATTGAGAGAATACCCTTTTTAATCTCGATTTTAGCATTTTCTCCCAAAAGTTGAGTGACTTTTGCATCACTTTTTTCTAAGGAAGTACCGGTTAAATCAAATTTAATAAATGAATACTTCTTTTTATCAAAATTAAGAATAACTATTGTCTTTTCATTATCGAATTCTCTCAAATATCCTATCACTTTATTATTTTTACCAACAATTGATAATGTTTGAAAAGTTCCAAGAGATAGAGATTTATTTTCTTTTCTTATTTTTACAAGATTTCTATAATGATTTAGAATTGAATTATTATCTTTTTCAAATTTAGCTACATTATAATCTTTATAATTTTCATTTACTCCAAGCCATGCCTTATTTGCTGTGGTAAACCCGGCATTTTCAGAATCATCCCATTGCATAGGAACTCTTAAAAATCTATCCCCTTTAAATTTAGGAGTTGTATCCATTCCAATCTCTTCACCATAATAGATAAAAGGTATACCAGGAAGTGTCAAATAAATTGATCCAGCGAGTTTGCATTTATCTATATTCTCTTCAAATTGTCTGAAAGGTCTAACTCCTGCATAAGAATCATGATTGGAAAGAAGTGTTGCTAAAAATCCACCATCTTTATTCTTTAAATCTTTTGTATATTTTACAACAATTGATTCTATCATATTTGCACCATTATCAGCAATAGGGGCTTCGTCTTTCAATGTTCTTATTATTGTATTATTTATTTTAAAGTCAAATACAGAATGAAACATATCTTTACCATTACCCAAATAGTCAATATAAGGTGATTCTGATTCTGCAACAAAAAATATATCTCTATCTTTATAATTTTCCTCTACAAATTTTCTAAACTCTCTATATATTTGAAAACTTTCTGGCTGATGTTTTATTGCATTTTCACCATTTTCTACAAGAAGTGTAACAGCATCAAATCTAAAGCCATCCACACCAAGATCAAGCCAGAATTTCATAACGCTTTTCATATAGTTTATGACTTCTGGATTCTTATAGTTTAAATCTGGTTTTGAATTTATAAAATATGCATAATACCAGCCCGTCTCTGTTTTATACCAGTATTTTTTCCATGAACCAGTAGGTTCTGTCTCTGACCATATATACCAGTTTCTATATTTTGAATTTTTATTCTTCATTGCATCTATAAAAAATGGGTGTTTATCAGAAGTATGGTTTACTACAAAATCAATTATTACTCTAATACCGTTCTCATGACACTTTTTTAATAATTCTTTAAAATCATCCAATGTCCCATAAGTAGGATCAACATTCATATAATCAATCGGATCATAATTATTGGTTTTCTCCGCTGAATCTGTAATTGGCATAAACCATATACCAGAAATGCCAAGTGCTTTTAAATAATCGATTTTTTCAATTACACCTCTAAAATCCCCATTTTTATCACCATTTGAGTCTTTAAAAGATCTAACAAACAATTCATAAAATACACCTCTCGAATACCATTTGTCAACATCACTTGATGGTATAATATACTTTTTATTCTGTGAAAAAAGATTAAATGAAATAAAAATAATAAAAATTAAAAATACACTCCTTTTCATTTCTCTCCTCCATTAATTTAAAAGTTATAATAATATATTATAAATTTAAATTTATTACAACTTTTAAATTAATTTTTAAAATATTTTTTTAAAAAAGGCTACCAAAAGGTAGCCTTTAAAAAAATTATGCGGCTTTTTTTGTAAAAGTAGTTCGTACAAAAAAAACATCATCCGCATAAACAGTAAGTTTTTGTTTCTTGTTGCCCTCTTTGTCTGTCCAGATTTCCTGTTTTAATCTACCTGTTAATCTTACCCTTGAACCCTTTTTGAGACACTTTGCACATGCCTCTGCAATGTGATTCCAGGTAGTAACAGAAACATAACTTACTTCGTTATATTCTGTTTCCTCCTTTTTGAACTTAAAGTTTACGGCAACATCAAATTTGCACACAGAACTACCATTTTTAGTATAGAGTAGTTCTGGCTCTCTGGTTAAATTTCCCTCAAGTATTACTTGATTCAATGGATTAAGCATAAAAACCTCCTAATAAAAAATTATTTTTTTATTTATTTTTCTATATATTAATCACAAAATTTTTGAGAAAATCCTTTACAAAATTTGAAAAAAATTTTAAAAATTTTTATTATTTTTTTCTTCATATCATTAATTTCTAATATAAAATGTATAGTTATTTTATGTTATATTAAAAATATTGTCTAAACAATTCTAAAATAAAAAAAATATCCTTGATTATTTCAAAAAAAGTTATATAATTAATTATATGAGACAATTAAAATATATATTTTTTGTATTTCTCTTTATATTTTTTAACTTTTTAATATTCTCTAATAATAAAAAAGATATAAAAATTGGCTTTTATAACAATCCACCTAAAATTTATAAAGACAATAATGGCAATATTACTGGCTATCATATCGATATTATAAGAGAAATTGCAAAAAATGAAAACTGGAATATTACATTTATTGAAGGGACATGGGAAGAATGTCTTACTAAACTCAAAAAAGGCGAAATAGATATAATGCCGGATGTAGCATATTCAGAAGAGAGAGAAAAAGAATATCTCTTTAATAAAGAATCTGTTTTATTAAAATGGGGAGTTGTTTATACCAAGAAGGATTTTGATCTTGAAAACATAATTGATCTTGAAAATAAAAAAATAGCCACAATGAAAGGGAGTATTCATACAGAAGGGGAAAAAGGAATTATAAATCTTTTACAATCCTTCAATGTAAATGCATCTTTTGTATTTACTGAAAATTATGAAAAATGTTTTGAATTACTTGAAAATAATAAAGTGGATGCCTGTGTTGTTAATAGACTATTTGGGCTTGAAAATGAAGAAAAATTTAATATAAAAAGGACTTCAATCATCTTTAATCCAACCCATATTAAATATGCTTTCTCAAAATCTTCTGAAAAAGCAGAATATTTAATAAAAGCAATAGATGAAAATATAAATAAATTCAGAATGGACAAAAATAGTATTTTATATAAAGCCTTTGACAAATATATAAAAGGAGCGATAAAAAAGGAAAAAAAATATCTCTTCAATATAAGAATTTTAATATTATTCATAATAGCCTGTTTTTTTATTCTTTCATCTTTTTTGTTTATATTTTTAGCAAATAAAAACAGATCTTACAATTATGCTAAATATTTAAAAACAAATCCTTCAATGAATAGCATAAGAAATGAAATAATCAATGCAACTCTTTTAGTTTTTGCAATATTTTCATTACCTCTTTCTCTATTTTTTCTATATCAATCTCTAATTATTAAATGGGATAATTTTTTATTTTTGAATTTTTTTACAACTATTCTGGCTATTTTTTCAATATTCTTTATAAAAAAATTAAACATTATCTTAAAAATGGCAATATTAATATTAATATTTTTTTTAAACGGTATTGTAATTTTAAAAATATGGGGAAGAATTGGAATTGGAGCACTCTTTTTTCTTACACCAGGAATAGTAGTTAGCATAATGCATGGTAAAAAAAGTGGATTTATCGTCCTTTTTTTGGGTCTTACTATTACATTTATAATTGGATTCTTAATTTCCACTGATATAATTAAAATAAATTATAATTTTGTTGAATACTCCAAAACATTATCAAGCTGGCTTTTTTCGTTATTTATTATTTTTATTTTTTTTCTTACTCTTATATCTGGAATTGAAAAATTTTATGAAATATTAATTAATTCTGTCGAAAATCTTGAATCTACTGTTAAAGAAAGAACCTCTGAACTTCAAGAGTCAAATGACAAGTTAAGAAAGGAGATAGAAGAAAGAATCAAAACAGAAAAAGAATTAGTTTTAGCAAAAATGAAAGCAGAAGAGGCAAATAAAATAAAATCCAATTTTTTAGCAAACATGACTCATGAGATAAGAACACCTTTAAATGCTATACTCGGATATGCTCAAATTTTAAAATTTCAAAATGACATAAAAGGAGAATCAAAGAGTCAAATTGATACTATTATAAAAAGTGGGGAACACTTATTAGAATTAATTAATGAAGTTCTCGAAATGTCAAAAATAGAAGCCGGAATTCTTTACTTAAATATGGATAATTTTGATTTTTATGAAATGATTGAGGAAATTTATAAACTTTTTAAAATTAAGATGGAGAGAAAAGGTCTTGACTTTAATATTGAGATGGATAAAGATATTCCAAGAGTAATTTTTTCTGATAGAATAAGAATAAAACAGGTGATTATAAATCTAATTGGGAATGCCTTTAAATTTACTAAAAAAGGTTATGTTAATGTTAGAGTAAAGAAAAATAACGATAAACTTTCTATTAGTGTGACAGATAGTGGGATAGGAATAGCAAAAGAAGATCTTGAAAAAATTTTTCTTCCATTTGAACAGTCTGTTTCTGGAATTTTTGAGGGGGGAACAGGGCTTGGTCTTTCTATTAGTAAAAGAATTGCAAAATTATTAGAGGGGGATATCTATGTTGAGAGTAAAGTTGGTTATGGCAGTACTTTTACTTTTGAATTCAAATACCAGATAGGAGATGAAACTCTTATTAAAAATAATAACTATAATAAAAATATAATAAGAATAAAAGGAGACTCAAAGATTAAAGTTCTTGTTGTTGATGATAGAGATACTAATAGAGATATACTTGTTAAAATTTTATCGCCTCTCGGATTTGATGTTATGGAAACAAAAGATGGTCTTACTGCTTTAAAAATGATAGATCAATATAAACCAGATATTATTCTACTCGACATAGTAATGCCGGATATAAGCGGGATTGAGGTAATTGATAGATTAAGAAAATCTAATAATCCGGTAAAAATAATAGCAATAATAGCAAGTGTAATGGACGAAAATAAAAATGAGATTTTAGAAAAAGGGGCAGACTCTTTTATAATTAAACCATTTAAAAAAGAGATAATACTTGAAGAGATAAAAAATCTTTTAAATATTGAATATATTTATGAAGAAAATGACGTAAAGAGCGATGACCACGACTTAAATTTAAATTCAATAAAAGAATCACTTAAAAATATTCCGGTAGAAATAATAGAAAAATTTAAACAAGAACTTACAATTGGAGATATTAAAGAAATAATAAAATATAATGAGATTATTGAACAATATGATAAAAATTTATCGAAATATTTTAAAAAATTTATAGATGATTTTGATTTTAACATTATTTTATCACTATTAAATTAGAAAAGGGGGTAATATGAGCCACCAAGATATATATAAAGATATTGATTTAACTAATAAATCTGTTTTGATTGTAGATGATAATCCAAATAATTTAAAAATTTTAGGTACAATGCTTGAATCAATTGGCTTTAATGTTCGGGTTGCCAAATCTGGAGAAGAATGTTTAAAAAGTATAGCTATTTCAAAGCCAGATATTATTTTACTTGATATTCATATGCCCGGAATGGATGGTTATGAAGTTTGTAAAATTATTAAGGCAGATTCTCTTTTAAATGATATACCAGTAATCTTTATTAGTGCTTTAACAGAAGAATTTCAAAAGAGTCAAGCATTTGAGGTTGGAGGGGTAGACTATATAGTAAAGCCTTTTGAATTAAAAGATGTAGAATTAAGGGTAAAAACACATCTTTTGTTACAGGAAAAAAATAATAAACTAATTATGGCATTAAAAGATCTAAAAGAGAGAGAAGAAAAATTAGTTGAAGCAGAAAAAATGGCTTCTCTTGGAATAATGACAGCTGGAATTGCACATGAGATTAATAATCCAATTAATTTTATAAGTAATAATTTTAAAGCTTTAAAAAATAGACTTGATAAATTAAATGACATTATAAATAAAATTCAAGATAAAGATCTCGAATCTCAATTAAAAGAAATTTTTATCGATATACCCAAAATTTATACTGGTATTTTTGCCGGTTTGGAATATGTAGAAAAAATTATTAAGAGTCTAAGAATATATGCAAGAATGGATAAAGATAATTTGGTTGAATCAGATATTAATGAATTACTCGAATCAGCACTAACTATTTTACAACATAAATATAAAGATATTGCTATAATAGAAAAAAAATTTAATTTTTCTAAAAAAATCAATTGTTATCCAGCAAAATTAACTCAGGTTTTTATAAATATTTTAGCAAATAGTATTGATGCTATAAAAGAAGCGGAAAACATTTTAAAAAATAAAAACGAAACTGGTAAAATTACCATTATTACAAAAGAAGAGAACAATTCTTTAGTACTCGAATTTATAGACAATGGCATTGGAATTGAGAAAGAAAATAAGAATAAAATTTTTGATCCTTTCTGGACCACAAAAGATACTGGCTATGGTACCGGATTGGGACTATCTATTGTTTCTGGTGTGATTAGAGATTTAAAAGGAGCAATTTGCGTTGAAAGTGAGATAAACTGTGGGACAAAAATAAAAATAACCATACCATTAGATAATAGATAATTGAGGTATACTTATGAATAAAACAATTAAAATTCTTTATGTTGATGATGATTTTCTTAATCTTATGTCATTTGAGGTATTGTTTAAAGATAAGTTTGTTGTTTTTATAGCTCCAAATGTCAAAAAAGGCCTTGATATTTTTAATAAAAACGATATTTCTGTTGTTATAACAGATCAAAAAATGCCAGAAATGAGTGGGGTTAAGTTTCTAAAAGAAGTAATTAAAAAAAATAGCAATACATTAAGAATAATACATTCTGGATATCTTCACAATGAAGAAGTTGAAGAGGGTATTAAAGAAGGAGTTGTTAACTATTTTTTAGATAAGCCCTTAAATGAAAATTTACTTTTAGATATAATTGAAAAATATATTAAAAATACAATGTAATATTTATTATTTCTTATAAAATTTTTTATTTAAGTTGGGGAAATTATAAAATTTTAGAGAAAACGAAGAAATTAAATTTAAATTTTTGGTATATTTTTTGACAAAATCAAAAATTTTCGATATATATCACTTAAATCATAACCATACTATTGGAGGGTCTTAATTGTTTAAAGATAAAATAGATATTGTTCAAAGTGCCTTTATTAAAGCAATTATTATTATATCTCTTGCAGCAATTGTTGCTATTTTATTAGGAGCATTTTTAAGTAGAATAAATAATATGGAAGAGATAGAAAATCTTTTAGAAAATAAAAGACCTTCTTTGCCTAGTGTACTTTTAGATAGGAATGGATTAGAGATAACAAAATATTATTCTGATGAAAAGAAAGATATTGTAACTCTTGACAATGTCCCAGACTATCTTGTTCAGGGATTAATTTTATGGGAAGATTCTAATTTTTATAAACATCATGGCTTTAATCTCTCAGCAATAATAAGAGCCTTTTTTAATAATCTTATTGGTAAACCTATTAGTGGGGCAAGCACCTTAACACAACAGTTGGCAAGAACACTATTTTTAAATAGAGAATTTTCTATAACAAGAAAGATAAAGGAATTATGGATTGCCTTTCAATTAGAAAAAAGATATACCAAAAATGAAATTCTTACTTTATATTTAAATAATGTTCCATTTGGACAGGGGACAAATGGAGTGCAGGCAGCAAGTAGACTTTTTTTTGATAAAGATGTGCAGGATATAACTTATGCAGAAGCAGCTTCTCTAATTACAGTAATTTCAAATCCTACTTTTTATTCTTTTGTAAAATTTCCCAAAAATCATAAGCAAAAACAAAAAGAAGTTTTAAAAAAGATGGTTAAATATGGTGTAATAACACAAATAGAAGCAGAAAAGAGTTTCAACGAATTCTGGATAACCTGGCAAAATAAAAGTGAAACTTCAAGAGGGGCATTTTTTAATAGAGAAGACAAAGCACCTTATTTTAGTGATTGGGTTCTTCAGGAGATACAAAAAAATTTACCAAATGTGAATGTCTTTAAAGATGGATTGGTAATCCATTCAACATTGGATATAAAAACACAGGAATTGGCTCAAAAAATTTTAATAGAAACAGTAGAAAAACAGCAGCCGATTTTTGAAAATGAACATCAAAGAAATTATAAAGTTATTCAAAATTATTATATTGATACAATAGGTCTATTAGGCGAAATGTTTTCTCTTTCAAATGTTAATGTTGGTGCCAATAGAGGGATAAAAATCGGATTAATAGATTATAAGAAAAAATTGAATTTTGCATTAAATTTAACAAGTCAGCTATTTGGCATTGATATAGTTGAGTCTTTAACTGATATTATGATGAGCAAGGAAGATGATAAAAAAGAATCTCTTTTTCCACAGGTTAGAGGGGCTACTGTTATGATAGAGAATGAGACTGGTCATATTCTGGTAATGGTTGGCGGAAAAGAATTTGATCCAAATAACAGATTTAATTATGCAATGCAGAGTAGAAGACAGCCTGGTTCTGCTTTTAAGCCACTTTATTATTCTGCTGCTCTTGATACTGGAATTTTTAATGCAGCAAGTGTATTTATGGATAAAGAGACAGTCTTTACTTTTGATTCAGATGATCCGGATGATTGGTATACCCCTTACAATTTTGGAGCAAAATTTTATGGGAAGGTCTCTTTTAGAAGGGCATTAAGAAAAAGTTTAAATATTCCATCCTGCCAAATATTTTATGCCATTGGAAAAGATAATAAATATAAGGTGCCTATTGATAGAGCAGCTCTTCTTTTAGGAATTACATCGCAAAAAGAGATTGAGGTAAGATTTCAGCCAGAATTGAGTACTGCATTGGGTACTGGTGTTGTTGCTCCTATTGAAATGGCACAGGCTTTTTCTGTTTTTGCAAATTTAGGACAGAAAAGAATACCAATTTCTATTCTTTATATAGAGGATAGAGATGGAAATATTATTTATAATCCATGGAAAGAGATGCAAAAATATTATAGAGAAAATAGTAAAAAACTCCAGATAATCACAAAACAGAATGCCTTTATTATGACAAGTATTTTGAGAGATACTGTCCACAATGGAGAGGGTTTTTTAAGTGGAGCAAAACAGAGAATTATTGAATCTGGAAAAGAATTTCCTGATATAGAACTTGCAGCAAAAACAGGGACTGCTCAAAATTCAACAGATGTCTGGTGTGTCGGTTTTTCTAAAGAGGTAACTCTTGCTATGTGGCTTGGATTTAAAGAATTTGGTTTGAGTTTAGGACAATATCAAAATGGAGCTGCAATTCATGGACCAAACTTTTTAGAGATAATGAGATATTATCATCTTATAAATAAAAAATATCCATTAAAATTCGAAAGACCAGAAGGAGTTATATCTATGCAGGTCTGTGCAGAATCAGGGCTTAAGCCATCCCCTTATTGTAATGAAGAGACGCTTTATTATGAATATTTTCTGCCGCAGGGATTACCCAAGGGGGAATGCAATATTTGTAAAATAAGAAAAGAACAGGAACAAAATATTATTGACAAATATAGTGATAAATTAATAATTGATAGCAAGACTAAATTGTTTGGCGAAGATGATGTTAAAGTGAATAAGTCTTTACTTGATAATTATGAAACAAAAGATATCAAGATAGAAGGACTTCATGATGTAAAATTATTCAATGATGACGACAGTGTTAATGTTGACGATTTATTAAAAGAGGATAAAAACAAAACCAATCAAAAAGATCAGGAAAATATAACTACAATAACCACAACAATAGAAGGAGTCGAAGAAAAAAAAGAAAATGATCCATTATTAAAAGAAGATAAAGTAGAAAAAATAAAAAATCCAGATGAAATTAATCCGGATTTAAGTGGCGATTAAAATTAAGAATTATAATTAACTGTAAAAGATATACTCTCTCAATATATTTTTTAGATAAAAAGCCAACTTTATTGCTTTTCTTTTGTTTTATATTTCAACCTTAGTTTATCTGTAATTATTAAAAATGATGGTAAAATAAAGAGAGTAGCAAAAGTACATGTTAACATTGCAATGGCTATGAGTAAACCAAAATAGACAACTGGTCTAAATGAAGACAATAAGAATACAATAAATCCAAAAATTAAAGCGATCGATGTAAAAAGTATTGGCCTCGATGTTAGATTTAATGTCTCTAATATAGCATCTTTTACTAAGAAATCTTTTTTTAATTTAGATTTATAATTTAATAGAAAATGAATGGCATCATCAATACCAACACCTATTGCAATTGCCGCAATCATTACAGTGGCAGCATCAAGAGATATTTTAAATATCGACATAATGCTAAAATTAATTATAACCCCAAAACTAAGCGGTATTAAAGAAAATATTGAAAAGTAAATAGATCTAAAAAGAAACACTACTGCCAGAAATACAAAAATTACAGTGGTTATTATATTTGTTATTTGATCTTTTATAAGATATTTTGAGATTCGAGACATTAGTAATAGTTCTCCCCATAATTCAACCGTAAATCTGCCATCCTCTTTTGCTATCTGTTTTAAATCTTTCTCTATCTTTTTTTCAAGTTTAAAGAGAGTCTGTTCTGTCATAACAAAATTTTCTTTTTCATTATCTGTCTTTGTTCTCACTTGAAAAGTAATTGCACTAAAATTATTATTCATAATTGCTCTTATACCTTCATCATTTGAAGCCTTTAAAAGAGATAAAAACCTTGTTATTATTTTTTCATCTTCTGGAATGTTATATTCGCCTGTCATAGAATAATTAAGATCCTCAACAAGAGATACAGGACTTATAAACCATCCAATTGTTTTCTCTCCATCAATGATTACATTCTTGTCAAAATAGTCCTGAATTTTTTTTGCTGCTAATAATCCCTCTCTTGTTTTAAAAAAATTAGCCTTGTTCCCAACTGCTCTTAATGTGATATTATAATGATTTGTTCCACCAAAATTTTTTTGAAAGAAAAATAGGCTTGTTTTAACAAGATCTTTTTCTTTAAAATAAGTGGCAGCATTTGTCTCTATTTTTAATTTTGGTATAACTATAATAAAAATAATAATGGCAACAAAATAGATACCAATCCATAAAAATCTAAATGGATAGACTAATTGGTTAATCTTAGTTAAAAATTTTGAAAATATATCATTTTTTACACTCTGTAATTTTAAATCATGTGGCACTGGCAATAAAGAAAGAATCTTTGATAAAAGAAAAAAGGTGAAAGAGACAGTAAAAATTATACTTAAGACAGAAAAAACCCCAAACATTTTAATTGGTTTAATACTTGCAGTAATAAAAGAAGCAAAACCTATTGCTGTTGTTAATGATGCCATAAATATTGTGGGGAAAATATGTTTTGATGCATGAATTACTATGTCTCTCGAATTATCATACAGATGAGAGTAAGAATAATAAGAATATAAATAATGAAGAGTATAAGAACTCCCAATTGTTAAAATCAAAGGTGGCAAAAGAACACTTACTATATTTAATTTATATCTAATCCAGCCAATTATACCCATTGTCCATATAAGACTTAATATCATTACTAAAATAGGCAAAATTGTCCCTCTATTAGTTCTTATGTTTAAAAACAAAACAAGAATCATTAATAAAATTGCTGGTATCAATAAAACAAAAAGATCCCTTTGCATATAACTTTTACTTTTTGCTTCAAAAAAAGGAACACCTGCTATATAAAAATCAACATCATTTTTATATTTATTTAAAACTTTCTCTATCTCATTACAAAAATAAGTTCTATCAATATATTGAGGACCAAATTCTCGACCAAATAAGAATTCAAAAATTTTTATAATAAAATTTTTATTTATTTCATTTCCCATTTTTGCCTTATAATTCATTCTAATGACTATTCCAGCCTTTTTATAATCGTAAGATATAACAGATCCCACAAGATATCTATTCGATGTAATATCTTTTAAAAATTTATCTAATTGCTCCTCTGTTTTTGGATAAAAAGATCTTTTCATTTTTGCAATTGTAAAAGTATCCCCTAATTTACTAAAATATACAGCATTAAAAGGATGAAGAGTGGATCTAACAACACTTAAATTTTCTATTTCGTTACAGATTTCCCATACTGTTTTTATATTATCAAGAGTAAAGGCATTATCTATACCCACAAACAATACCTGATCCGATGGAAATTCCTTTGTCAATCTATTTATTTTTTCTCTTTCATATTCTGTCTCTGCATTTACTGGTAAAAGAACAGTTACATCATTATCAAATTGTGTGTTTATAAGTCCAAGAGAGGCTATTATTGTAAATATTATAAATACGACAAAAAAGATATAAATATTTCTTTTATTTTTGGGTAATAAAAAATTTTCAATAATATTCATAATTAAAACAAACCTTTTATTGTAGAATTTTAGATTTTTATTAATTATATAATAATTTAAAAATAAAATCAATAAATTATACTTAAAAATTTCATTCCCTTAATTTATCATATTCTTTGACAAAATAAAAAAAAATATATATAAATTAAAAATAATATTTTTAGATGAGGTTAAATAAATGCAAGAGTTACAGAAGTATTCTTACAGTAAAATTATAGAATTAATTAAAAAAAGAGAAATCTCATGTGAAGAATTAATGAATTATACTTTTGATCATATTGAAAATCATGAATCTATTTTACAGTCTTATATATCGTTAAAATACAGAAATGAAGTAATAAACGAAGCAAAAGAGAGTGATAAAAGATGGAAAAATGGTACTCCAAAAAGTGATATAGATGGGATCCCAATTGCTATAAAAGATAATATACATTGTATTGGCCTTAATACAACCTGTGCTTCTCGTATTCTTGGTTCATATCATCCACCATTTGATGCTCATGTTTCCCAAAATATAAAAAATGCCGGCGGAATAATAATTGGGAAAACAAATATGGATGAATTTGCAATGGGCTCAACAAGTGAAACATCAGCATTTAAAAAGACTAAAAATCCTTATGATATAACAAGAGTTCCCGGGGGGTCTTCTGGTGGTTCTGCTGCTAGTGTTGCCAGTGGAATGGCTTTACTTTCTCTTGGGAGTGATACTGGTGGTTCTATAAGACAACCAGCAAGTTTTTGCGGAATTGTTGGCTTAAAACCAACTTATGGACTTGTTTCAAGATTTGGGCTTGTTGCCTATGCCTCTTCGCTTGATCAGATAGGACCAATGTCAAAAGATGTTTATGGTTGTGCTACTTTATTAAATATTATTGCTGGAAATGACAAAAAAGATTCAACTTCTCTTGATGTTCCTAAGGAAGATTATACTAAAAACTTAAATAAAGATATAAAGGGATTAAAAGTTGCTATTATTCCAGAATTATTAAAAGAAGGGATATCCCCTGGTGTTCAGGAGCAATTTTTAAATTCAATAAAAATTCTTGAAAAATTAGGAGCAAAAATAGAGGAAGTACCATTTTCTCTCTTAAAGTATGTTGTCTCAACCTATTATTTTATAGCAACTGCTGAAGCATCCTCTAATCTTGCTAGATATGATGGGGTAAAGTATGGCTTTAGAAGTCCAAAACAATCAAACTATGAAGAGATGATATTTTCCACAAGATCTTATGGCTTTGGTAAAGAGGTAAAAAAAAGAATTTTACTGGGTAATTTTGTATTATCTTCTGGATATTATGATGAATATTATAGAAAGGCTCAAAAAATAAGAGCAATGATAATGAATGAATTAAAGAGCATTCTTTCAAAATTCGATATTATTGCAACCCCAACAACTCCAGATATTGCATTTAAATTTGGGGAGAGTGAGACAGATCCGTTAAAAATTTATTTAGCAGATATAACAACAGTTTTACCAAATCTTTCTGCTTTGCCAGCAATATCAATACCATGCGGTAAAGTTGATAGTATGCCGGTTGGCTTACAATTTATTGGTAAAGCTTTATCAGAGGCAAAACTTTTACAGATAGCATACAATTTTGAAAAAGAGATAAAACTGGATCTTGTGCCAGATTTAACATCAATTAAAAATATTGAAATAGAAGATATTAAAGAGCAAAAAGAAATTGAATTAGATTTAACATCTGTTACTTATAGTAAAGAAACTATTAAAAAAATTTCTGATTCTTACATGAATAGAAGTAGTAATCTTTCTGAAAGAACTTTATTAAATCAACTAAAAGATAAAATAGGCCAAAAGGTTAAAGTTGCTGGATGGATACATAAAATAAATAGTCTGGGTGGTATTGAATTTTATGTTTTAAGGGATAGAAATGGTCTTACCCAATTAACAATAGAAGAAAATATATTAAATAGAGATCTTTCTAACGAAAAAATTGTAGCAGAAACAGTTATAGAAGTAGAAGGCATAGTAACAAAAGAGGAGAGAAGCCCATATAATGGAATAGAAATAAAAGTGGAAAAAATTAAAATTTTAGGACATTCTCATAGCGATATACCTATTAATGTTTCTGCTAATTATAATAGCCTTAATCTTCCAACGATTCTTGATAATAGGCCCATATCAATAAGAAATTTAAAAATTCTTAAAATATTCAAAATTCAATCTGAAATATTAAGATTGTTTTCTGAATTTTTAAGAAAAAATGAATTTGTAGAGATAAAAACACCAAAAATAATCTCTACTGGCACAGAAGGTGGAACAAATATATTTGAAATTAAATATTTTGATAGAATAGCCTATTTAGCACAATCCCCCCAATTCTATAAACAGACAATGGTGGGAAGTGGATTTGAAAGAGTTTTTGAAATAGGTCCTGTATTTAGAGCAGAAATTCATAATACAATAAGACATCTTAATGAATACACAAGTCTTGATTTTGAAATAGGTTTTATTAAAGATGAACAGGATGTAATTGACATTCAGGAAAATCTATTAAAATTTACATTCTCCGAAATTAAAAGATTATATGGTGATGAAATTAAAGATGAATTTGGAGTAGATATAATCATACCGGATAAAATTCCAAGAATTCATTTTCTTGAGGCAATAGAAATTGCCGCAAAATACGGCTTAAAAGATATGGATGGGGATATCTCACCAGAAGGGGAAAGAGTTATTTGTGAATATTTTTTGAAAGAAAAAAATTCTCCGCTTGTCTATATAATAGGTTACCCCATAAAGAAAAGGCCAATGTATACAATGCCGGATGAAAGATTACCGGGATACACAAGATCTTTTGATCTTCTATTTAATGGACTTGAAATTACTACCGGGGGCCAGAGAATTAATGAATACGAGCAATTAAAAGCAAATATAATTGCTTTTGGTGGTAATCCTGCTTTGTTCAAAAGCTATTTAGATATTTTTAAATATGGGATGCCACCTCATGGTGGATTAGGAATGGGGCTTGAAAGAATCACAATGAAATTATTAGGTTTGAATAATGTAAGAGAAGCAACTCTTTTCCCAAGAGATATAAATAGACTTGCTCCCTAAGTTTAAGAATAAAGTTATGAGGAAGAATATTTAAATTTTATCTTCTTACAAATAGAGATCCAAAACTAATTTATTCTTTCTATCTCTAAATAAAAAGAACATCGGTAATTCGATTATATAAAATCCTCTATATTCTATCAAAAAATCATCACTAATATCTTTAGACTCTAATATTTCTTTGTCTGAAGTTAATTCAATTAACTTGATATTTTTTATCTCTTTTATTGTTTTAGTTTTTTCAATAACTATTCTAAATTTAGAACCATAAATAAATGGAGCAACCTGACTGTCGTAGTTCTCTTCAAATAATAGTAAGATAATGCTTATTTTATTTTTATTATATTGTGGAAAAAATTCAGATGTTCCACTTGTATTATTTTCAAAATATGAATACCTTCCTTTAATCCTTATTCTCGAACCAACTGTAAAAGATGAATTAATTTTTTCAATTTTACAATATACTTCTTTGGAATTCAATCCTGATAAAAATCCAGTATATTCTTCTGCTTTAATTTGTAAATCATCATAATCAATAGAAGTCCCACTAAATCTTGATAGCATCTCTAAAAGAGGTTTTTGTACCCCATATTGTAAACAAATTTCTAAATCATCTTCTTGTAGATAAATATATTCTTCAATTTCAAGACACGAAAAAAATAAAAAAATAATAAGTAAAAAGAAATATTTTTTCATAGTTTTCTCCTGATATAATTCTAAAACATATTTTCTTAATTTTCAAATTTTTAAGAGGAATTTAGGAAATTTCGATTGGCTAACATTGAAATAAATATTCTATAATGTTTAAAATACAATAAATATTATCTTAATTTAAAAAATTTATCTTCAAACATCTTTTTAATTTGTTCTAATTTTTTATTATTATTATTCTTTTTATAAATATCAAGAAGGGCTCTTATACTCTTTTCTACCCAATAATAATCATAAGAATAAAGATAAAAAATCTTTAAAAATTCTTCTATTGCTTTATTTTCATCATTTAAATAATAATAAGAATATGCTGCTAAAAATCTAAATTCTGCTGATATTTCGAGTAACTTTTTTTCTGGTATTTTAGAAACTATTGCCAATACCTCTTTATAATTACCCCTTGAATATTCCAATCTTATAATCTCAAGTAAAATTTGCAAACTAAAATTATCCTCTGTTTTTAAAATTATCTTTTTGAGGTTATTAATATATTCATCAATATTTTTATTCTCAATATACTTAATTGTATAGGATGCATAATTAGCAAAAATAGTATTACTATCAGATAAATATGGCTTTAATATTTCAATATTATTAACACTTAAAGCAAATGAAAAATAATTTGCAATATATTCTTTTTTATTCCCATATTTACTAAAAAGAAATTGAAAAAGTAATTCTACACTCTCTACATCTTTTATTTTAATAAAACAATCTATTATTTTCATTAAATCTTTTTCGGATAAATTTTTATAATACTCATTTGCTATAATCTTATTAAAAAAAATTGATGCTTCTTTAAAAAAAAGATACTTATATAAAATATCCCCTGCATAAAAAATTGTCTCATTATCTATCTTGGTAAATAGTTTATTTGCTGAGTTTAAATCATTAATTCTAACAAAGGATTTGAAATATTCTCTATATAAAAGATTAATCTTATCTTTATTAGACTCTCCCTTAATATTTCCAATAACAATATCAGATTCCTCTTTAAATCCATCATAATTATTACTCTGAAATCTACTCAAAACAGAAAGATATGCAATGTCTAAATAGTATTGAGATTTTATATTTTTATAATTTTTAAAATCATTTATCACATTAACAAAATTATTTTTTTTATAATTTGAATAAAAAACTAAATATTCAGCAAGATCCCCTACATTTTTCTTATCTTTAAAAAACAATATAAGTTCATCATAATTTTCTGATTTCAATAAAGAATTTGCTATCTTTTCAAAAATTGTTTGATTATCTCCCCATTTTTTTATATAGTTAGAATATGTTAAATATGCCTCATTATATTTTTTTATATTATAATATGCATTTCCGAGTTGCAACAAAACTTCCCTTTCTCTTGAAAGATACTTTTTATTATTAAGATATACTTTATAACATTCAATGCTGGAATGATACTCTCTTAATAAAAAATAACACTCCCCTTTTTCTACAAAACTCTCATAATAAACCTCATCCATTTTTTTCATTTTTTGAATTTTTGTAAATTCAACAATTGCATCATTATAATTTTTATCTCTTTTAAGAATTACCCCTTTCATATATAAAACCTTATCGAAATTGGGATCATTAGAAAAATAGTTAAGCCAGATCTTTAAAACCTCATTTGCTTTTTTATAATCTTTTTCGTTATAAAAAAATTCTGCCAACTTATAAAGAAATGGATTTTTTTCTTTATCTGATAATTTTTTTATCCTATCAAGAGAGTTATAAAAATTAGAGATATTTTTTTTATCTTTTAATTCGATAGCTACTTTAAATTTTATTATAAAAGAATTATCCCCTAAATCATTATTATCAATTTGTGATAAATAATAAAAACTCTTATTCTTATCATTTATTTTATAATAAAGTTCACCCAATATCTCTTTAAACTCCATTTCTCTTCTTGTAAAAACCTCTATTGCCTTCTTATAATCATTCTGTTCAATATAAATTAATCCTATCTTATATAAAATCTCCCTACTTTTATTATTGATATAAACCTTTTCAAAAATATCTATTGCCTTTTTATAATCCTTTTCTTTTACAAGAATATCGCCAACAAGAGTATAAATCTCATCATCATAATAATTAATCCTATTATAAAAAAAATCTATTGCTTCTTTATTTCTATTTAACATATTTAAACACAATAAATAATTATGATTAACAAATCTTTCTTCTGAATCAGAAATATTTTTTTCTATAAGCATTGTCTCATAGATCTGTAAGGCTTTAAAATATGAGCCATTTTCCATAAAGTAGTTTGATAGATATTTCTGAATATCAATTCTATATGTTTTAAACTCTATTGTCTCAAAATATTCTTTTGAGAGATTTAAAGCATAATCTATTTTATTAAGATTTATGTTATTTATAATAGAAATATATAAAATCTTCTCTCTTTTAGAATCTTTGCTTTTATATGTTAAGAAAAATTCCTTACAGAATATCTCTGAATTATTAAAATCCTCAATAAGAAAGTAGCCAATTGCTAAATAATATATAACATCATTATAATATTCAAAATTTTTATCTTTTGTTAAAATAGATAAATATCTCACTGATTCAGAATACTTTTCCAGTTTTATCTGAGATAATGCTAAATAAAAAAATGCCTTATTTTTATATACAGAATCCGGATATTCTTTAATAAATTCTTTAAAAGAATTCTCTGCTAACTCAAAGAAACCATCATTATAAAAAGAGATGCTCAATCTATATTTTTCTAATTCTGTGGTAACTAAAAATATTGCTGGAAAAAAATAGAAAAATAGTAATATACTTTTTTTCATTTATTCAAAACTTTTTGTCTCTTTTCTTTTTTAGATTCGTTTTCATTTTTTTCAAAATTTATATTTTCCGGGTTTTTAATAAAAGTCAATTCTTCTATTCCATTCTCATTCTTAATATCAACAAGCACATTATCATTATCTTTTATTCTCTTATTTAAAATCTCAATAGAAATAATATCTGCTATATCTTTTTGAAGGGCTCTTCTCAATGTCCTTGCCCCATACTTTTTATCATAATACTTATTTATTATAAAATTTTTTGCCTTTTCAGTAAGTTCTATATTAATATTCTTTTCTTTAAGGTTATCTTTTATCTCTTTAAACATGATATCAATAATATCCAAAAGATTCTCTTTTGATAAAGGATGAAATACAACAATCTCATCCACTCTATTTAAAAATTCTGGGTTAAAGACTCTTTTCAATTCATTTATTGCAGAATTCTTAATATTCTTATATTCATCCAAACCAGAATCTTTCGTAAATCCAACTATATTTTCACTGGTTATAGTTCTTGCTCCAACATTACTTGTCATAATTATTATTGTATTTTTAAAAGATACTATATGACCTAAATTATCTGCTAATTCCCCTTCTTCCAATATTTGTAATAAAATATTAAAAACATCCGGATGCGCCTTTTCAATCTCATCAAGTAATATCACAGAATAAGGATGCCTTCTTATTTTTTCGGTCAAAATTCCCCCCTCCTCATAACCAACATAACCAGGAGGAGCACCGACAAGTCTTGATACATTATGTTTTTCCATGAAATCAGACATATCTATTCTTATTAAAGCACTCTGATTCCCAAAAAGAAATTCGGCAAGCCCTTTTGCAACCTCTGTTTTGCCAACGCCAGTAGGACCCAAAAATATAAAAGAACCAATTGGCCTTTTTTTAGATGCAAGACCCAATCTTGATCTTCTTATTGCATTTGCAATTGAAAGAATAGCATCGTCCTGTCCAATTATTCTCTTATGTAACTCTTCTTCTATCTTGAGAAGTCTATTATTCTCCTCTTCTGCTATTTTTGATAATGGAATTTTAGTAATATTCGATACAATTTCAAAAATATCCTTTTCATCCACAAAAAACTTGCCACCACTATTTTGCTTTTTATTTACAAAATTTTCTTTTTTCTTTATTAATTTCTTTATCTCCCCTCTTATCTTCTCACATTCTTCAAATTGTAACTCTTTTATAAGTTTCTGCTCTTTATTTATAAGCATTTCGAGATCTTTCTCAATATCCACAAGTTCTATTGGCTTTACAGATTTTTTTAATTTAACACTTGCTCCAGCCTCATCTAACAGATCAATAGCCTTATCAGGAAGAAATCTATCAGAAATATATCTATGACTCAAGATCGCCGCTAACTCTACTGCTCTCTCAGTATAAACAACATTATGATGAGACTCATATAAATGTTTTATTCCCTTTAAAATTTTGATAGTGTCTTCTACGGTCGGCTCATCTATATAAATTGGTTGAAATCTTCTTTCTAATGCAGCGTCTTTTTCTATATACTTTTTATACTCATTTAAAGTTGTGGCTCCTATACACTGAATTTCTCCTCTTGATAAGGCTGGTTTCAACATATTTGAAGCATCTATTGCCCCCTCTGCTGCACCAGCTCCTATTATTGTATGAAGTTCATCTATAAAAAGAATAACATTTTCTACTTCAACTATCTCTTTCATTATCTTTTTTAATCTCTCTTCAAACTCGCCTCTATACTTTGTTCCGGCTACTACCTGTGCAAGATCAAGAGCAACCACTCTTTTACCTATTAAATTATCTGGTACATTGTTTTCCACTATTCTTATTGCCAATCCCTCTACAATAGCTGTCTTTCCAACGCCGGGTTCGCCTATTAAAACAGGATTATTCTTACTTCTTCTTGATAAAACTTGCACAATTCTTTCTATCTCTTTTTCTCTACCGATAACATTTCCTATCTTCCCTTTTCTTGCCATCTCAGTTAAATCTCTACCAAATTCATCCAATGTAGGAGATTTTTTTATTGTCTCTTTTTTATTTAAAACTCTGCCAAAACCTAATAACTTTACAATCTCTTCTCTTAATTTATCAGATGTTACATTATATTGTTTAAAAGTTTGGGCAAGAAATGAGTTTGGATCACTTATTGCGGCAATAATAATATGCTCTGTTCCTATATAATTATAACCCATATTTCTTGCCTCTTCTCCTGCTAATTCTAAAATCTGCTGGGTCTCTATTGATAAAGCAACATCTCCTAAAAATATAGGTCCTTCATTTTTTTCTATATGATTCTCTATTTTTTCTATTAATTGATCTATTTGGACATAGAGATTTTCCAGAATCTTTATAGCAATGCCATCTTTAGATTTTAAAATTGTAAGAATGAGATGCTCTGGTAAAATTCTGTCAGAATTAAATCTCTTTGCCTCTTCCTGAATAAGCTCTTTTAAAATTTTATTTAATTTTGGAGTGTATCCTTTATTAAACATTATTTTCTCCTATGGAATTGATAAAATTTCTAACGATATTACCTCTTATTATATCAATATCATTAATATTAACACCCGTATTAATAATATTAGAATCTTTTATTTTATTAATAATATCAGAAATATTAATCCTCTTTTTACAATAAAAATTATCTGTAATAAGACCTATCAATATATTACTAATATTCTTTAGAGATTCTTCATAAGAAATTTTTTTTATATATTTTAACAAACCATAACTCCTAAAAATAGTATCGACACTATTCTCTTTATATTTATTATAAACTTGAAATAATTCATTCTTATCAAGTTCAATAAGATTTTTTATCCCAATTTCAAATCTTTCCACTAATTTCTCTTCACTAACTCCAAAGTTAATATTTGAAGATATAATATAATAAAAAGAATTATCATAAAAAGGTTTTACCAAATATCCTCTTTGCATTAAATCAGAAAAAATAGCATCTTTATCTTCATTAAGAGAAATACCAGGCAAATGTATCATTGCTGAAAACTTAATGCCAAGACCACAATTTTTTATTTCAGGGCTTAAATATCCATATTTAACAGATGCGGAAAATTTTATATTGTTAGACAAAAATTCTTCTATTTTAAAAATATTCTTAAAAATAGAATTAAATGATAAACCATTATTTATACCGATCAACTTTATATGATCTTTTTCATTAAAAAGTAAAACTGTGGATAACTCTTCAAAATAAAGAAATCTTTTGGTTCTGTTTAAAAAATTCTCATCTATAAAAAAATTATTTTTATAAAAATTTTTATCATTATCTGTTATATTATTACACTCTATTGTTAAAAATTTAAAATCCGAATTATTAAAGAGATTTATAATGTGATTTTCTATTTCATTTTTTTGTTTATTAGTTAAAGAATGAACAAATTGAAAATTTTTTATATTTCTTATCAATCTTATTCTTGAATTTATTACATACAAATCCTCAAGATTTTTATCTTTTTCTCTATTACCTGTTTTCCTTTTAATTGTCTCTCCCATTATTCCCCTTTTTTTAAAAAGATTTATCCGTTCTCAAAATATTTACCAGAATCTCCTTTATGAAAAGTAAAATTTCTTTTTAATTTCTTTATTTTATCTCTTATAACAGCAGCCTCTTTAAAATCTTTAATAAGAATACATTCTTCTAATTTATTCTTCAGTTCTCTTAACATCTCTTTTCGTTTAATTATTTCCTTTATATCTTTTGGATATTTACCCTTATAATTTAAAGAATTATTATTCTTAATTAAAATATTATCTATGACTTTCTCAAAAACATTGTAACAATATTCACACCCAACTATCTGTTTGTCAAAAATTTCTTTAAGTCCTATGCCACAATTAGGACATCTCATAGGAATTCCTTCTCTTCCTATGTTTTTTGAGCCTTGCATAAAAACTCTATTTATAAAATCATAAAAAAGAAAATTTATATCATCCTTTGACAAATTATATCCTATCTGAGCAGCGCAATCCATGCACAAATGAATAGTATTTTTCTTATTATTAGAGACTTCTTTAATATGAAAAATAGCCTCATTAATTTTACAAAAATCACATTTCATATTTAAATCCTTAATACTAAGTATTAATTATATAATACAAAAAAAAATAAAAATAGGCAATAAAAGTATTATTAAGAAATAAAAATTTTACAAAAAATTAGAAACTTTTTATAATCCATTGAAAAAATTAATATTTTTTTATTGAAAAAATTTAGTATTTTTCAAGAAATATTGTATAAATAAAAAGTAATTGATTAATTTTATTTATACTAACAAAATTTTAATTTGTAAGTTATTGACCTCTATATGAAAAATAG
>ERZ795046.209-NODE-209-length-75873-cov-9.594371_pt1 | contig 75873 bp, 63 predicted proteins | sample MGYA00375130_ERZ795046 | MGnify/ENA primary metagenome ERZ795046 (study PRJEB30175, sample SAMN05720202) | activated sludge metagenome | isolation source: anaerobic digester from wastewater treatment plant | place: Japan | collected 2015-05-15 ... | reverse complement strand
ATATCCCAATCATTGCTTCGTATCCATGTCATACCTTTATCATTGGTTCTGTCTGCAAAGCAACGCCACACCTTGATTTCAGTTGAAGCAGGAGCGAGCCATGTTCCGTCATGCAGGATAATGGGTTTATTTTTAACGGGTCCTCTACCGCCAATATCGCCTGCTACCAGTTCTACAGGTTCAGACCATGTTTTGCCATTATCACTTGATTTCATCCAATAAGTTGACCAACCTGGGACATCTTTCCCAACTTTAAAGAATAGGTAAATTATATTATCCTGGTCTTTAAACAGGACGGGATTCCAGTGTGCTTCTTCGCGAACCTTGGCTATTTTTTTGGGTGCAGTCCATTTGTTTCCATCCCATCGGGATAGCCAGATAGCCACATCTGGATTTTTTTCTTTTGTTCCTCCAAACCATGCGGATAGGATATTCCCTTCCGCTGTTTCGACTATTGTGGAGGCATGGCATTCTTTGAAGGGTCGTTCATCTTCAAAGATATAGTTTACAGTTCCTCCCCCGTTTTGAACTGCTGAGATAAAATCTTCGGTTGATATAAGAGGAGGGTTATGTAGGACTACGCATGAAGAGATAAGCAAACAGAATAATGGCATAGCAAGACTCCTTGATAGAAATTTATTAATGCTCAATTTAATCTTACCTATAACCATATAAATAAAACAAATATAGATACGGGGATAACCGCAATAAGGGTAAATGGAATAGAAATTTTTATCCATTGCATAAAAGATACAGGGTAGCCTTCCTTTTTAAGCAATCCTGTTCCCACAATATTTGCTGATGCTCCAATAGGGGTTATATTTCCACCGAGACTGGCACCGATAAGCAAGCCGAAATAAAGTAAGGTAGGATTGAAACCTCCTTTTTCTGCAAGGATTGTTGTAATAGGTAGCATTGCGGCAAGATAAGGGACATTGTCAATAAATCCGGATAAAACAATGGATATAATAATAAGAGTAAAATACATTGTGATTTTATTGCTTCCCAAAGATATGTATATCCATTCCGCAATGTCGTTTGTCCAACCAAATTTATTTAAGGTGCCAACCATTATAAATACACCAATAAGAAAAAAGGTGGTGTCCCAATCCAAATTTTTTAAGGTTTGTGTTAATGATATTTGATTAGTCCATTTAGCCCAGATTATTCCGATAATGGCTATTACCATGCAGATAAATCCTGCGGATGTGAAAAAAGTCTCTTCAAAAAAGGATGCGAGGGCAAGCAGGAAAATCAATAATAAAAGGAAGAACGTAGGTACCCACGATTTTATAGGTTCGATACTAACTTCCTGTTCACTTTTATATTTTTTAAATACCCAATAAAGAAATGTTAATGAAGTAATAGCACCTATTTGTATTGCAAAGAATATTCCAGGTTTGCCATGGTAAAAAAAGAAGTCCAAGAAGTCAAGATGTGCATACCCCGCTAATAACATACTGGGTGAGTCACCAATTAACGTTGCAGTTCCTTGTAAATTACTTGAAATGGCAACACCAATTATCAATTCACGTGGGTCAATTTTTAGTCGTTTTGCTAATTCGAAACAGATAGGAGCGATAATAAGAACGGTAGCCACATTTTCTACGAATGCAGAGATGAAAGAGGTTAAAATGCAGATAATAAGGAGGGCAGTAGGAGTGCTCATTTTTTTGTGAATGAGATACGTGGCTAAGAAGGCAGGACAACGACTGTCAATAAAGATGTCTGCCAGAAAAAGCATACCTATAAAAATGCCCATAACATTCCAATTAACGGCTTCAAACATTTCTATAGGAGTCATTAGTCCTATGAGCAGAATAATTAAAGATACAATAATGGCGGTTATACTTCTACGTGAAGGTAAAACAAAAAAAAGTAGATATGTTAGGCAGAAAAGTAAAAATGCGATATATTTATGTTCAATCATAATGGCAATGTGTATTTAATTTTTAATGGTTCGTTTGAAAAGAATTATACCATTTTTATTAGGGAAAAAATTTACTGGTTTATGTTTATTAAATAAAAACAGAATTATTGATATTAAAGGTAATATATTATTTTACACCTTTACCTTTTAAGAAAGGACCATAAGCACTGTCAGTTTCTTGAATATGTGTAGTAAGCCAATCTTTTAGGAAGGAAGCGATTGTATTGGCGATTTCTAAATTTCCTTTTTGAATTTCAAATGTAAATTTCTTTATTTCTTCAATAAAATATTCATGTTTTTCTTTGTGTTTGTCATAATCTGGATATTTATGTTGTATCATTAATTTTTCTTCTGTTCTGAAATGGATGATGCTGTAATTTATCATTTCCATAAGAGTTTTTGGAATTATATCTTTATCTTTTCCAGAATGTATGGATTCGTATAACTGATTTAATATTTTGACTAAGTTTTGATGTTGTGCATCTATTTGCACTATGTCGATTTTGAATGAGTCGCTCCAATCAATGTATGCCATTTTATATTCCTTTTAGATAATGTTAAAATATGGTTATATTTTAAAGGATTAATGAGTAAAATTAAAAAGGATGATTAATGATGGATAGAAGGAATTTTTTAAATAAGACGATAAAGACATTAACAGCGTTAAATTTAGCGAGCCAGTATCGTGTATCAGCAGACGAAGGGGAAAGTAAGAATAGGAAGTGGGAGATTGCTCCTGGCACAAAGGTTCCAACACGAAAATTAGGTAAGACTGACATTGAAACTCCTATTCTTATTATGGGTTGTTGCCAAAATATAGACCCAGTATATGACCGTAGGTTGCACCGTGCTTATGAGTTAGGGGTAAATCATTTAGATACTGCTCAAATGTATGCGGAAGGGCAGTCCCATAAAACAATAGCTCCTTTTATTAAACAAATTGGTGATAGGAAAAAGTTAATAATTGCTTCAAAAGTTCATCAAACAGAAGATAAAGCTACTCCTGAAAAGTTTGTTGAGAATATAAATTTGTCGCTACAGGAATTGGAGACAGATTATTTAGATATTTTTTATATGCATATTGTAAAACATGAGCGATTTTTAGACAAAGAGTTTATCGAAATGGGAGATAAATTAAAGAAAGAGGGTAAAATTCGTTATTTTGGTTTTAGTGCGCATCATGGTAATGCTCATGAGTTAATGATGAAAGCAAGTAAATTAGGAGGTGGAATCGATGTGATTATGTTTAAGTATAGTTTTCGAGAGATGGGAAAGGATAACTTAAATAGGGCGATAGATGCATGTAAAGAAGCAGGGATAGGGTTGGTAGCAATAAAGACATTAGGTAGCATTCCAGATGATGGGGAAGAATTACTACCTTGGACATCAAAGAATTTTACAACAATACAAGCAAAATTAAAAGCGGTATGGGAAGATGAACGGATTGCTGGAATTGCCTCTCAAATGGGCAATATTCAACATGTTCATGAGAATGCTTATGCGGCGATAACTCCGATGAAGTTAACAGAGTTAGAGAAACAAGAACTGAGATATATTGCGGAGAAGACGCAACATCTTTATTGTGCAGGTTGTAACCATCATTGTGAAAATGGAATGGACACACCTTTATATGTTCAAGATGTGTGGAGATGTCTGTTATATGCGAAGGGGTATGGTGATGAACGTTGGGCTCGATATTGCTACCGTGATATTGAGAAATATATTGAGAAATTATCAATGGAACAGCTTATAATGGCAAAAGAACAATGTCCTTATCATATTGATATCCCTGGACTGTTTTATTCAGCAAGGAAGATATTAGGTTAGTTTGTTTTTCAGGTATAAAGAAATATCAGAGGCCAGTTTTTGAACGGCTAATTCTTTGGCTTTTGCCTCAATATCGAGTGTGAAGGGTCCGATATTTAACCATTCTTCAGGAAAATCAGAGAGGTTGATAAAATCGCTATGAGGTTTGGGGTCTCCATTATTCCATCCATTTTTTGGTGATGAGATATGAAAATAAGGCTCTTTTTTTATTCGTTTCCATGTTTTAAGGCATATTGCAGTGGCTTCTTTTACAGAAAGTTTATCAGGATTACAACGGTGATGATGAACATCGTATACGATTGGAAGGTGTGTTATTTTTGAAATGGGTTGTAAGTCCTCGACAGTATAATTGACATCATCATTTTCTATACATAATCGTTTTCTTGTCTTGTCGGAAAGCAATTCTGTGGATTTTATAAATCGTTCTAAACTTTCTTTTTTATTACCATATTTTCCACCAGCATGGATATTAATTACATCGGCACCCACACGTTCTGCCAAAATACCTTGATATTCTAATTCCTCAATAGATTTGTTTCGGATTATTTCATTGGGTGAATTGATAACTATAAATTGGTCAGGATGAAAACTGAGACGGATATCATTTGTTCGAGAAAATTCTTTAACGGCTGATAGGATTTTGATGATTTTATCGGAATCGGGTAGTTGTTCTAAATAATTACCTATTTTAGGATGAGTATAACGAGGGAATAACGGGGATAAAATACGGAATGCTTTAATGCTATTATTATTACAATATTTGACAGCCTCTAATAAACTGTGACAATTGTGCAGGCATATTGTAGAGAGAGTTTTTAATTGTTCTTTCCGAGGCAGAGTAAGGATGAACTTCGCAGTTACAGTACGAAATTTAATATTTTGTTCTCTAAATATACAACAAAGTCCAAAACGGATTTTTATATTCATCATAGACAAAAAATGAAATGTTTTTTATTTTTGATGGTATATAATAATAGTAGTATGAGTAAAACTTAAAATGGAGAATGTGCCATGTTTATATCACCGTTTGATACATTGAGGGTTTTGCCACGCAAACTGATGATGGAGGTTTGGCGTCGGCTGAATATGGGGTTGAACGAAGGAGAACCATGGGAACCCCTTGCTGATGTCTATGAGACAAATGAGAATTATCATGTATTTGTAGAATTGCCTGGAGTAAAGAAGGAAGACATTGTATTGACTATTGACAAAAACAAGTTAAATGTTCGTGGTAATAAGGCAAAGAAAATCGACGAGGATGAAGAGAAAATAGTATTTTGTGAATGTTTATACGGAAGTTTCGAAAAGGCTATTGAATTTACAGACGAGATAGAAGAAGATAAAGTCAATGCGGAGTTGCAAATGGGTTTGTTAAAGGTTGTGTTGCCAAAGAAATCGGTATCTGTGGGTAAGAGAATCGAGGTCTCGGGCGAATAATAAAATCACTTATTATCTGTGCTTGCGATAGTTAGTATCCAATCGGACCAAGCAATTTGAGGTGTTCCTTCAGGGGCATAGGTGCAAAGGATATATGTGTCTGCCTGTTCTATTTTAATCTCTTTTTCAATATGAACGGGTTTGTTAAGTTCACCTGAAATTTCTATAAGAGGGTCTATGAATGGCTCTGCTTTTCCAGGGTCACTTACTTTCCACAAACCTATGATTACTTTTGGTCCTTTAATTAATGTGGCATTTACAGAGAAGATGTAATTGTTTGGTTGTAAATCGGACAAAGAAATACGAAACATATTACTTACATCGGTACCCGCATCTGCTTTTACCCATTTTTGAACAACTTCGTAGCCCGTTCCTTTTTTGGGTTTTTTATTCACATAAGAGTATTGAGAAAAAGGGGGTAGAAAGCCAGAAGGGACACGAGTTCCTGACAGCCATTCTGTAAATGAACCGTTTTTAATAATGTTGTTTATTTGGTCGGAGATGGGCTGAACCTCTAATATTCTAAACTCTCCTTTGAGTTTATTTTCTTGAACGATAGAATTGGAACATGACGCGAGAAAAGAAGTTAGGATAATTGTGAGAGTCAGTTTGTTTATGAAATATTGCATCATTTTTCCTTTTAAATAATTCGAACACCATTTATTTGCATATTTTATTAAAATGATTAAACCTGAAAGTGATAATTATAGTCAAATATGCATCGTTATTTGTAAAACAATTAGAGGAGTAGATTATGTTGACAAAAAACAGGAAAAATTATTACTTAAATTATTTGTTGAACATCATTTTATTTGTTGTTATTTCAGTTGGTTTATTTGCTGAGAATGTTGAAATTAATATTGTTTATACGAATGATATTCATGACCACATACGACCTGGTTACATGGGTGTTGGCGGGATTCCCTATATTGCAGGATTCGTAAATAAGGTAAGGGCAGAAAATTCGAATGTGTTATTGGTTGATGCTGGTGATTTGACAGATAAGGGTGATATGGTTGCTGATTTGACTGATGGTGAAATGATGTATAAAGCAATTGAAAAAATGAAATATGATGTAATGGTTATTGGCAATCATGATTATGATAAAGGGATTGAACGGCTTTGCGAGTTAAGAAAGATGGCACCGTCCGTAGAATTTGTAGGGACTAATTATAAAGAAGGTTTAGAACATTGTTATCAGCCATGGGTTATAAAAAAAGTAGGTAATTTATCCATAGGATTTATAGGTGTTGTAAAATTAGGAGGAGACGAAAGAAAAGTAGCAAAGGATGCTGTCCCTGAAATTAAAAAAGCGATTGATGAGTTGAAACAACAAGGTTGTCGTTTTGTAGTAGCTTTGTGTCATTTAGGTAGTAATGTGTGTGCAGGAGTGTCAAAGGAGATACCCGAGATTTCTGTGTTTATTTCTGGTCATACACATGAATTATTAAAAGATGCGAGAGTATGTAAAGATACAAATGCAATTATTGTGCAAGCAGGTTCGTATGCTATGTATACAGGGCTATTGAAGTTAATAGTAGACACAGAAACACAAAAAGTGAGTGGCTATGAAAATCAGGTGGTCGAGTTAAAACATGAGTCGATAAAACCCGATGAAGATATTTTAAATTGGGTATTTGCAGAAGAAAAGAAAATATGTCCAATTGCCTCTCAATTTTTGATAGATAATGATACGTCTATTAATACAAGTCAAATTGGGGTACTTGCGGCAAACGCACTAAGGGAAAAAGCAGGTGCTGATGTTGCATTTTGTCATCCGAGATTGCTTATCCGAAGTACATTGCCACCTATAAAATTGGATTACAATTCTGTATATTTAACAGCAGGAAGTCGTGCTAAAGAATTAGTAGAAATAAACCTAACAGGGAGACAGATAGAACAATATTTGATTGATTTACTTAAATATGGCTGGAGTAGAACTGAGTGGGCTGGAATAAATGCGGAATATGAAAGGTCTTTTCCACCAGATAAGGTTGCAGTTAAAACGGATTTGGTAGCGGATAAAAACTATAAAGTAGTTCTTGCAAAGATGGAGTTTCAGAATCGGTTATTACGCTCATTGGAGAGAAACGAAGGGAATAATATAGATGAAATAAAGGAAGGACTTAAAAAATGTGATTTTACTTATTTCGATGCAGTATCAACATATATAGAAAAGATAAGAGGTAAAGGGATTACTTTAGGTGAATATGTTCGATTAATGAAAATTAATGGTGAAGATAAAGAAGATAAAAATGGAGATGATTCAGAATATTAGTTTTCAAATAAGAAATACACTCTAAAGTAAATCTTTGATAGAATAGATATATACTTTGGAGTGTCTATTAGTGAATATACAAGATATTATAAAATCAATAGATGTAGAGATTATTGTTAGAGGGGAAGAAAGGGATGTAAGTAAGGTATTTGCAGGAGACCGAATTAGCGACTTAATTCATTTTGCTGATGAAAAAACATTATTAATTACCCATCTAAATCATATTTCTTTGGTTCAATTATACAAGATATTTGATGTTCCTGCGATATGTCTTATTACAAATTCGGAACCTGTATTAGAACTGGTAGAAAGTGCACAAGAGATAAAAGCCTATCTCCTTGTTTCTTCATTAGAAATGTACGAGACCTGTGGTGTTATATATAAAATATTTGAGAAGGACAACACTCCGAAATGATTTCAGGTTCGTATTCGGTAAAAAGAGGTGATTACATAAATGGGGGACAGGTGTCGTCCAAGATAAAAGAAGTATTAAGCAAGTTGGGGATAGCCTCAGAAATCATTAGAAGGGTTATGATTGCTGTTTATGAAGCAGAGATGAATTTAATTATCCATTCATATGGGGGAGAAATTCAGTTCTTTCTGGAGGATAACAGGATAGATATTATTGTTAAGGATACTGGTCCTGGGATTCCGAGGATAGAACTTGCAATAAAAGAGGGTTATTCTACTGCACCAGAAGAAGCAAGAGAGATGGGTTTTGGAGCAGGAATGGGGCTACCTAATATTCAAAAGAATTCTGATTTATTTGTAATCCATAGTAGTAGTAACGGGACAGTATTAAATATCTCTATCTATTTAAAAATGACGATAGAACATGAGTATATACATTCTTTTGTGGGTGTAGAATCAGAGAAATGCAAAAAGTGTATGCAATGTATAAAAGTATGTCCTACACGTGCTATCCGAGTATGGGAAGATAAAGTCCATATTATTTCAAATCGTTGTATTAATTGTAATCAATGTATACACGTATGTCCGACGGGTGTATTTAAATTGGAAATTGATAATAGGGGTATTAAAGAAGGAAATAAGAAGGTTTTTATAGTTCCATTACCGATGTTTGCATCATTAGGGAAATATAAAATTACTTCTGATTATTTACGATTATTAAGGGAAGAAAAGGGAATTAACTTATATCCATTGATGCTTTGGGAAGAAGTGCTGAAAAATAAAGTTCATGAATATGTATTGTCAGAACAGAATAATGTGGCATTACCTGTGATTTTACCGCTATGTCCTGCGGTTGTTTATTGGATACAAACGGAATATCCTTCCTTGGTAAAACATATTGCTCCATACTTAACGCCTATTCAATCAGCGATTGATAACTTCACAAATGATATAGAAATAACGGTGGTACCATCTTGTCCTTCACAGATATGTGCCTTAAAAGTAGAGGAGAATCTAAATAAAAAAGTCAATATCCTTGACCCATTTGAAGCACTTAATTATTTTCGTAAATTAGAAGTTGGGGCTTTACCTAATGAAGAATCGTATGAATTGTCAAATTATAATGTAAGTAAAAGTGATAGTGTTGTTATTACAGGTTTGGAATCTGTAAGGATGTTTTTAATGAGTTTAGAAAAGAAGCAATTACCTTTTATGCCTAAAATTGTAGAACTGTATACATGTCGAGGGGGATGTTATGGAGCACCTTTTTGGGGAAAAGAACCAGAGACCACAAGACTGTATTTTGAAAATAAGTGGCAAGAAATAAAACAAAGTAGCGAGAGTATAGGAGAATTGAAGGTTCAATTTAGAGTTACAGGTTTGAAACCGAGAAGAGGGATTCGTTTAGATGAAAATATACAAAAAGCGATGAGAAAGTTAACAGACATAGAACAAAAGAATAGAATACTTCCAGGAAGGGATTGTGGTATTTGTGGTGCCCCGACATGTTTGGATTTTGCCGAAGATATTGTTCTGAATAATATTGATGTAAAACATTGTCCTTATATAATAAAAGAATAGTAATAAAAAGAAAGGATGATTAGACTATGGGTATAAAAATAAAAGATATTTCAAGACAGTTAGAATTAAGTTTACTGACAGTGGGTTTAGAGGATGTGATGGAAAGGGAAGTTGATTATGCCTATGTGTCTGATTTGCTAAGTGATGTTTTAGCGAATGCTCCAAAAGGTGCAGTTCTGGTTACATTGCAAACACATATTAACGTAATTGCGGTTGCGGTTCATGCGGAGTTAACGGCAGTTATTTTTATTCAGAATCGTATGCCAGAGAAAAGTGTAATCGAGAAAGCGGAACAAGAAAAGATATTGTTGTTTACAAGTTCTGAATCTGCGTTTAAAGTTGCTGGGACATTATATCAATTAGGATTGAGAGGATAATCCTTTGTCATTAATTTATGCAGATTTACATATCCATTCTGTATTATCTCCGTGTGCAGACCGTGAAATGATACCTGAAAAAATATATAAACAGTTAAGTAAGATGGGGATTCATATATTTGCAATTTGTGATCATAACAGCACAAAGAATGTAAATGCTTTTTATGAATATGGGAAGAAGTATTATCCAGATATACTATTTATTCCAGGTATAGAGATAACGACAATGGAGGAAGTGCATATCTTAGGGTTATTTGAGGATTTGAGTATTGCAGATGAAGTTGGAAATGTTATACGGGACTCGTTAGTAGATATAGATAATATGCCCGAGTTTTTTGAGTCTCAAAATGTGATAGATATGATGGGGCAGAAGATAGATGAAGAGGTGAAGGCACTCTATTACGCTACTAACTATGAGGTTGAAGAGGCTGTACTTACCCTTAAAAAATACAATGCATTAGTTATAGCGGGACATATCGATAGGCCTTCTTTTTCTGTAATAAGTCAATTAGGTTTTATACCAGAAAATTTGTTTGATGTTTTAGAAATATCTCCTGTATCTGTTAAAAATGTTTTAGATAAAAATGAGTTTAAAGTGAGAGATGTGATTTATAAGGTACCAGAACATATTCCTTTAATAACATCTTCTGATTCGCATTCTGTTGGGGAAATAGGATTTGTAAAAACTGGATTTTATATAGACAGTCTGACCTTTAATGGTCTAAAGGAAGCGATAAAAAGAAAACCTATTATGGAGGTATGCCAATATTGATAGAAATATCTCTACATATACTTGATTTGTTAGAAAATTCTATTAATGCGGGTGCAGATAAAATATGGATTACTATCGATGTTAATGAAAATGAGGATATGTATTCGGTGTGTGTTGAAGATAACGGTAAAGGTTTTAGTATAGAGGCAGAACAGATATTAGACCCATTCTATACAACAAAATCATCAAAGATAGTGGGATTGGGATTGAGTTTGGCAAGGGATTCTGCGGAACAATCAGGAGGGAAGATAGAAATAGGTAAAAGTGAAAAATTAGGAGGTGCTAAGGTAGTATTAACTTTTCAAATATCACATATAGATAGAGTTCCGATGGGGGATTTAGGTAATACGATATCTGGAATATTTTTAACCAACCCAAATGTCAATATAAATATCCACATCATTAAAGATAATCAACATTTATTATTAATAGACACAAATGAATATAAGAATATGTGTAGATTAAATAATGAATTAGAATGTTCCCAAAGAATTGCTTATGAAATAAATGAAGTTGTGAAGAAATTAGGTATTTAAGATGTAAGAACCTTAAAATATGGGTAAAGGCTTGTCTAATTTTTATTTTTTAAGTTAGGTTAACATTTTTAATAACAATAGCAAGCGACTTAAGAATATTATTTGTCGAATTTGGAAAATGTTTAAGGGCTGATGATAAGTTATATAAATATTGGAAAGTGATGTCTGATATTTTCAATGATTTTTTAATTCGCACCGCTCCATTCGAACAGGTTAAAAATATTTCTAAGAGATTCCCCACCGCCTTAGGTTCTAATGCATTTTTTTTAATTTTTCCCTTTTTTATTTGTTCAAGTAGTGGTTTTATTTCAGGATTTATTTTGTGCTTTTCGATAATGTCATGGGATAAGTTTTGAAATAATGGAGTTGAAAATACTTTGTAGAAAAAAGTTTCTATTTCGTGACGGATTATTTCTACAACAAATGGATGTTCATAAGGAATATGTGATTGAAGACAGAGTCTTCGTAATAGGTCTATACTTTCAGATGAGAGGTGTTCCCAGCCATCTAACTCTTTGTCTAACATTATACCAATGGTGTCTGGAACAATCGTTTTTATAGAAAAAACATATTCATTTTTTTTAGATTCGATATTTATACTTATGTTTCCATTTAATTGTTCAACTAACTTATTTATGATATGGTTTAATTCATCATTAGTATGGATAGGATTTTTAGTTTTGACGATAGTCTCTATATTGTATTCTCTCGAGACTTTTTCATAGTTTATAGAGAACAATCCGACCTCCCTGTTTTTATAGATGATAAATGGGAACAGGAGACATGAGATAATGCTTATCAGGGTTAATTCAGGAGCCCAAAGAAAAGGAATGTTGGGGTCAATTTTAATTTCGATGTTATTAGATTTGTGAGTTAATGTTGAAAGTATTTCCCAAAGATTAGTAAAAACTGTGTGAAGATTAAGTATCTTGTTTTGATTGTGTTTTGAGATAAATCGTTTAATTATTTCCTCTGATAGTTCAATATTATCTTGTATTTCTAAGAAATCCGTTATGGTTTTGTATGACGAAGGTATAATTCTGAAACCTGAAAGTTTAAATACGATGTGATTTTCTTCTATGATAATTTTCCCTCCGTTTGTTGCGGAGGTCCAAATGTCATTCAAGAATGAAATTGGAAAAGGAAGAAAGTAATTTACGAGAACATATTTATTTGAAGCATTTTCTCCATAAATAGCGGTAAGTGTTGGAATAAGAAAACCTACTTCTTCCTTTTCTTGATATGAGAGAAAAGAGACATTATTATTGATAGAATTTTGTTTTAAGAATAGTGATAAACAGGTATAAATAATTTGATTATCAAGGAATAAATGCTCTGTTAAAATTTTGTTTTCGATAGTGATTTTTATATTTAAGTTTTCCTCTAACTTATGTAGGAAGGAGTCTGTATTTATTTTACATGGTTTGGGTTGAGATAGTAAGTTTAAAAAATCGTTATGAAAGAAGAGGAGGTTTTTATTTGATATGTTATCTTTTGTGATACCGAAAAATAGATATAAATATATTTTTAATAATAACTGGTTCATAAAAATAAAGTGCAACTCTTAGAAACAATATTCTACTTTGAAATGTCTTATTATATGAAGTATACTTACTCAAATTCATAAGAGAGAAGCAAGGTGGCTGAAAGATTATTACACATATTAGTTCAGTATATATGTTTATTATTTTGCCTTTCGGCGCATGAAGCGGCACATGCGGCGGCTGCGGATAGGTTTGGCGACCATACTGCTCGTATGTTGGGAAGGCTGACTTTAAATCCGATAAAACATGCAGACCCGTTAGGGACGTTTATTTTGCCATTATTAATGATGATAACCCAGTTTCCATTTCTATTTGGTTGGGCAAAGCCAGTTCCTGTTAATGTTCGTAATTTGCGTAATCCAAGAGTGCATCAGGTTTTTGTAGCAATGGCTGGTCCTACTGCGAATCTTTTGTTGGCTTTGGTTTTTACGTTTGTTTTGAGATTAACTGTGATTATAAACGGTATTACAACTCCTGAAGAGATGTTTACATCTCCTGCCTGTTTAGTATCTATTTCTATAGTAATGATAAATCTTGTCTTACTTCTTTTTAATTGTATTCCATTACCACCTTTAGATGGACACCATGTATTGAATTATTTTTTGCCCCCTGAAGGACAAAGATTTTTACAACAAATGGGACCCTTTGGATTAATTATAGCGATAACGTTGGGCTCAAGAATAATATCTCCACCGTTGCAACATATCGCAGGATTTTTACTTGCCTATGGGCTGACAGGTTTTAATATTTTTTGATTTATTTCAACATCGTATTTTTGAATAATTTTCCCAATTTATGTTGAATATTGTATACTATTTATCAATCCTTGAAAATCTCCCTTATTAGTATTATTAATGGAAATAAAGCACACAGACTAAGGATTTTTTTAAAAGAAGGTTTAGGATTATGGATTTACCTAAAAATTATGATGTAAAGAGAATTGAAGAAAACTGGATAAAGACATGGAAAGAGACGGGGATATATTGTTGGGACCCTTCAAAAACACGTGAACAGACTTTTGTTGTAGATACGCCTCCCCCAACTGTGAGCGGTTCTTTGCATGTAGGGCATATGTTTAGTTATTCCCATCAAGATTTTATTGTTCGGTATCAAAGAATGAAAGGTAAAAATATATTCTTCCCGATAGGGTGGGATGATAATGGATTGCCAACAGAAAGACGAGTGCAAAATTACCTTAATGTTCGTTGCGAACCTTCGATGTCTTATGACCCTAACCTTAAAGTATCCCCTGGTAAAAAGGGAACACCACCTCTACCCGTAAGTCGTAAAAATTTTATTGAGTTGTGTGACCAAGTTATTGTTGAAGATGAAAAGGCATTTCGGAACTTATGGACACGACTCGGAATGAGCTATGACTGGGACCTTGAATACGCAACGATTGACCGACATTGCCGTTTAATTTCTCAGGCGAGTTTTATTGAACTTTATAAAAAAGGGGAGATATATCAGGAAGAAAGGCCTGTTTTATGGGATGTAGATTATCAAACTGCTATTGCTCAAGCGGAACTTGTAGATAAGGAAGTTGCTTCTGCTTTTTACTACTTTCGATTCCCTTTTCCTGATAGTGATGAATATCTTGTGATAGCAACTACACGACCGGAATTACTTCCGGCGTGTGTAGCGGTTTTAGTTCATCCAAACGATGAGAGGTATAACAAATACATAGGGAGAACAATTTTAACACCATTGTTTCATGTTCCTGTTCCTATTATGGCAGATGAAAAAGCGGAGCCAGAGAAGGGAACGGGGGTTGTTATGGTATGTACTTTTGGTGACCAGACAGATGTGGAGTGGTGGAAACAATTTAATTTGCCTCTGCGACAAATTGTGGCGAGGAATGGAACTTTGTTGCATATTGAGTTTGTAGATATTGATGAAAAAACGAAGACTTCTTCGAATACAGGGCATCTGATTGTTCCTTCAAAGAATCCACAAAAAGCCAATGAAGTTTATTCCAGAATGCAAGGACTATATACGGGAAATGCCAAGAAGATTATTGTAGAAATTGCGAATCAAATAGAGGGTATAATTGACCGTCCCGAAACGCAGATTACCCATGCGGTTCGTTTCTTTGAAAAAGGTGACCGACCTTTAGAAATTGTTCCGACACGGCAGTGGTATACCCGAATCATCGATAAAAAAGAGGCACTTATTGAGCAAGGTAAAAAAATAAAATGGCATCCTGATTATATGTACAAACGGTATGAACACTGGGTCGAAGGATTAAATCAGGATTGGTGTTTGAGCAGGCAGAGATTTTTTGGTGTTCCTATTCCCGTATGGTATCCGATAAATGAAGATGGAGAAATAGTATATAGTAAGCCAATTATACCTGAAATAAAAGATTTGCCAATTGACCCATTGTCAGATGTCCCTTCTGGTTATACGGAAGAACAAAGAGATAAGCGGAATGGTTTTACAGGAGAACCAGACGTCTTAGATACATGGGCAACAAGTTCGCTTACACCACAGATAGCAACGCATTGGTTTTTAAATCCAGAACGACATAAAAAATTGTTTCCAATGGACATACGTCCACAAGCCCATGATATTATTCGCACATGGGCGTTTTATACAATCGTAAAAGCATATCTTCATGATGGCGATATCCCATGGAAGAATGTTGTTTTGAGTGGTTGGATATTAGACCCTGACCGTAAAAAAATGTCAAAGAGTCATGGGAATGTAGTAACTCCTGAACCACTGATTGAACAACATGGAGCTGATAGTGTTCGGTATTGGTCAGCTAAAGCCCGATTGGGGGTGGATACTGCTTATGATGAACAGGCTTTTAAGGTGGGTAGGAAATTATGCACAAAATTATTTAATGCAAGTAAATTTGCAATTATGCAACTCCAAAATGTGGATAGGGGGTTGCTTAAGAAAGAATCTATCCAAAACCCAATAGATATTGCTGTTATAAATGAATTGAAAGTGTGTATTCAAAGGGCAACAACCAGTTTTGAAGAATTTGATTATGCTCAAGCCTTAATGTTGACAGAAGAATTTTTCTGGAGTGTTTTTTGTGATAATTATTTGGAAATTATAAAGCCTCGTGTATATCAGGCAGAATTAAGCGATGAACGAATTTCTGCATGTAGTGCGTTGCGACTTATACATCGTGCTGTTATTCGTTTGTTTGCTCCATATTTGCCCTATATAACTGAAGAGGTCTGGAGTTGGGAATACTCGAATGATAAAGATATGGCAAGTTCTATTCATAAAAGTCCATGGCCATCTGTGAAAGAATTTGATGGAGTACCTACTACTCCATATCCAGAATTATATGAGGTTCTTATTTCTCTAATTAATCCTATTAGAAAAGCGAAAGCCGATGCGAATATAAGTTTAGCGGCACCTGTTACAAAGATAGAAGTTAAGTGTCCATCAGCAATGAATAAAGTATGTCAAATATTACTAAAAGATGTTGTTGCGATGCTTCATGTAAATGAATGCAATATTATCGAAGGGAATGAGAAGATAGAAGTTCTTGTTCATATCTAAGACAATATCCCAATTTTAAGATGATATAATAAGAATAGGGTTTTATCTAATTGTTATTTAGGTAAGGAAATGAAGAAGTTTATTGAAAATAGTATTTTAAAATCTAAAATCCAAAAGGATTATGTCAATATAGAAGGGAAGGTGTTTAATTTTTTAATACCTGTTAAGAAAATAAAAATTAGTGAACGTATTATTTCGGAAGAAATGAAAAGGAATGATTTGTCACAGATACCTGAATACTATATTTATGACACATCAGGACCTTATAAGAATACAGAAGATTCGGGTGATTTTCAAAAAGGGATAATAAAAGTAAGGGATAGATGGGTAAGTTTGAGGGGAGAAATACAAACATTTCAAAAAGGAAATAAAACAATACGAAAGGCGAAACATGGGAAACGGGTAACTCAACGGTACTATGCAAAGAAAGGCATTATTACTCCTGAGATGGAATATGTGGCGTATCGGGAAAGTATTGAGATAACACAAAACAAAATGTGGATTGAATGGTTATGGAAAGAAAGGGCAGAGGAAATTATAGAGAAGGCAATCATTTCTCCAGAATGGGTTTGTCAACAAGTGGCAGAAGGGAAAATTATTATCCCCGCAAATATTAATCACCTTGAATTGGAACCTATGGGAATTGGACAGGGGTTACGAACAAAAATTAATGCTAATATAGGCAATTCATCTATTCGAAGCGGAATGAAGGAGGAAGTTGAAAAGATGATTTGGGCGGTGATGTGTGGTGCTGATACTGTTATGGATTTGAGCACAGGTGAAGGAATTGAGTCTATTAGGGAAGCGATAATTCGAAATTCACCTGTTCCTATAGGGACGGTGCCAATTTATGAAGCACTGGAGAAAGTAGAAGGGAAACCTGAAAATATTACATGGGAATTGTATCGTGATGTCCTAATTCAACAAGCAGAGCAGGGGGTAGATTATGTTACGATACATGCAGGGTTATTGGAAGAACATTTGCCATTAGTAGGAAAACGACTTGCAGGAATTGTTAGTCGTGGGGGTGCAATTATTGCACGGTGGATGAAGGTACATAAACAACAAAATTTTACATATACCCATTGGGATGAAATTTGTGAGATTTTATCTACCTATGATGTAGCAGTCTCAATAGGTGACGGTTTGAGACCTGGGTGTATTTATGATGCAAACGATGAGGCACAATTTGCGGAGTTGAAGGTTCAGAGCGAACTTGCAAAAAGAGCAGAAAAGTTTGATGTGCAGGTAATGCACGAAGGACCAGGACATATTCCTATGAATAAAATTCTGGAGAATATTAATATTCAAAAAGACTGGTGCAATTCTGCTCCATTTTATACATTAGGTCCAGTGGTAACTGATATTGCGACAGGTTATGACCATATTAGTTCTGCTATCGGTGCTACGCTTATTGGTTCTGCAGGGACTGCAATGTTATGTTATGTAACGCCGAAAGAACATATCGGATTGCCAGATAGGGATGATGTAAGGGAAGGGGTAATTACATATAGAATATCGGCTCATGCCTCAGATATTGCCAAAGGTTTGCCTTCCGCTTTGCTTCGAGATTGTCTTATGGCATTGGCAAGAGTTAAATTTTCATGGGAAGACCAGTTTGCTCTTGCATTAGACCCTGAAAAGTCATTAAGAATGTTTATGGAAAGTAATCCGTGTATCAAGGAGAACGGGGGAGATAAAATAAATCAAAACTATTGCACCATGTGTGGACCTAAGTTTTGTGCAATGAAACTTTCTAAAACAGACGAGTAGAGTTAATAAAATGAAAATTGGAAAGTATGAAATAGAAAAGCCGTTGTTTCTTGCACCTATGGATGATATAACCGATTATCCCTTTCGTAATATTTGCAAAGAATGGGGTGCTGATGTTGTTATTACTGAATTTGTAAGTGCAGAAGCAGTTATCCGCAATGTGGATAGGTCATTGAAAAAAATGAACTTTAGTGAACAGGAAAGACCTATAGGTATTCAGTTATACGGTAATGCGGAATCATCAATGGCAAATGCGACCAGAACCGCCGAAAGTTTTAATCCAGATTTTATAGATATTAATGCAGGTTGTTGGGTAAAAAAGATAGTAAATAGGGGAGATGGTGCAGGATTGTTAAAAGACCTAAAAAAATTAAAACGGGTTTTGTCTGAGGTAAAGTCAAATACGGGATTGCCTGTTACCTTAAAAACACGGTTGGGTTGGGATGATAGTAATATTAATATCTTTGATGTTTTAGAAATTGCTTATACAATAGGTATTGATTTTATTACAGTACATTTAAGGACGAGACAACAAGGGTTAAAGGGGGATGTGGATTGGTCCTGGATACCTAAAATAAAAGAAAGAACGAGAATTCCTTTTGTTGCTAATGGAGATATAAAAACTCCACAGGATGTTGAAAAATGCTTCGAATTAGGTGCGGATGGAGTTATGATAGGAAGGGCTGCTATTGGTAATCCCTTTTTATTTAAACGATGTAAATTGTATTTGAAAAAAGGAGAATATTTGCCAGAACCAAATATTAAAGAACGAATACAGTGGTGCCTGATACATTTTAGAAAACATATTGAGTATTATGGTGAACAAAGAGGTGTTCCCATATTTAGAAAGTTTTATAATGGCTATTTGCATGGTTATCCTTATATAGGAAAAATACGCACAGAAATTATGAATCTTAAAGATGCACAAAAAATAGAAGACGTATTAATATCAGTTATGGAAAATCCAGAGAAGGCCAGTGGTATGGTTCTTTCTGATACAAATGAATAAAGGAAATGTTATGTTAGAACGATTAAAAAAGGAAGTATTTGAAGCAAATTTGCAATTGGTTCAGGAAAAACTTGTCATTTTAACATGGGGCAATGCCAGCGGAATAGATAGGGAACGTAATTTGGTAGTAATCAAGCCAAGTGGTGTGCCGTATTATAAATTAAAAGTGAGGGATATGGTTGTTGTGGATATGGAAGGAAAAACTATTGAAGGGGATTTAAAACCATCTGTGGATTTGCCTATTCATCTGGCTATATATAGAAATATCCCCAATGTGGGTGGAGTTGTCCACACTCATTCCCATTTTGCAACATGTTGGGCACAAGCAAGAAAACCAATTCCGTGCTTGGGAACTACACATGCAGATTATTTTTTTGGAGATATTCCACTAACTGAATTGCCCAATACGGAAGATTACGAAACTTCTATTGGAGAACAGGTTGTGAAATGCACTTTGCAACATGGTGTGGAAAGATGTAAGGCAGTTCTTGTCCCTGGACATGGACCTTTTGTCTGGGGAGAAAATGTAGAGAAAGCAGTTGAAACAGCCTTTGTTCTTGAACAGTTAGCAGAAATGGCGTACCATACAGTCATGATAAACAATGGGGATATAACAAAATTAGAGGACGAATATTTAAATAAGCATTATGAACGAAAGTGGGGAAAAGATGCGTATTATGGTCAGAAATAATGTTTTATATCGTTTATTAAATGAAATTGATTAAATACAAATATTTATATTTATTTATAATACTATTTATTGTTTTTATTATGTATACATTTTCGTTATTTGCTAAATATATCTTTCCAAATATACTTTATCAAAGAACATCTTATATTTATAGAACGCCTGCTTACTATAACTGGAAATATGAAGATATATTTGCTACTGTTGATAAAGGAAAAACACACGGTTGGTATATCCCTGTTGAAGGTTCAAAAGGGATTGTTCTTTTCTCTCATGGAAATGCAGGGAATATTGCAGACCGATTGGAATCGGTAGGTATTTTTCGCAAGTTAGGTTTAAGCGTTTTAGTGTATGATTATGGTGGATATGGTCAGTCAACAGGAAAACCTTCAGAAGAGAGATGTTGTAACGATGCATTAGCAATGTGGAGGTATTTAATAGAAAAAAAGGGATATTCACCAAGGAATATAATTCTTTTTGGCCGTTCTTTAGGTGGTGCGGTAACGGCAGATTTAGCGACGAAGGTAGGTTGTGCGGGGGTAATCCTTGAAAGTACGTTCCTTTCAACAATTGATGTGGCGAAAGATGTCTTTTCATGGTTTCCAGAGCGGTTTGCGAAGAGGAATGAGTTTTGTACGAAAAAGAAAGTGAAAAACATTAAATCTCCTGTTTTAGTTATACATAGTCCACAGGATACTATTATCAAGTATTATCACGGTAAAAAAATATTTGAATTATTGGAATGTGAGAAGGAATTTTTGGAGATTACAGGTGACCATAATGAGGGGTTTATTATAACGGGAGATAAATATATCAATGGGTTGAAAAATTTTGTAGAAAAAGTATTAAATTCATCGGTGTAAGAACAGGTTTTCTACTGGATAAGTGTATAGTCCACAGTATTGAAATTGTCGTTATCCAAAATTCGTGCAATGATAAACAAAAAATCACTCAAACGATTATAAAAAGGTACAAATACTTCATTAATTGTCTCGGGTTGATTTTTCTTTAAAGTAATCAATCTACGTTCAAATTCTCTTGCTACTGTGGTTACTATATCTGCATAAGCAGAAATAGGATTGTTAGCGGATGCAATAAACTTTCTTGGTAATTGAAGTTGTTCTTCCAATTGTGCTTGCCATTGTTCTAATTGATTTAAGTGTTTTTGACTTAATCGAGGATGGTTGGATGGAACTAATACACCAGAAGGGTCGGATATTTGTGTTCCAGTTATGAAACAGCAATGAATAAGCCATAAAAGTGTCTCAGAAAGGAATATTTTATGTGGATTGTCTGATTGTAAAATTTGCAATCTAAGATATGATAAGTTAACACGGAGACTGTCTAAAGAACCGAGACATTCAATGATTTCCGAATCCTTTAAAACCCAATGTCCATCAGGTAATTTTGTTTTTCCCTTGTCTCCTTGTTTTGTTGTAACGTAAGATTTTTTCATATTAAACCAACCTTTTATATAATCTCAACACCTATGGGACAATGGTCAGAGCCGAGAACATCAGATAATATCCATGACCGTTTAATTTGTTTCTTAAATGCTTCATTTACCACATGATAGTCAATTCTCCAACCGATATTCCGAGCTCTGGCATTTGTTCGATACGACCACCATGTATAATGTCCTCCTTCTTTGCAAAACATCCGAAATGTATCTACAAAACCTGCATTCAAGAATTTTGTCATGGCTTCCCTTTCTTCAGGATAGTATCCAGCATGATTTTCATTTTCTTTAGGTCGGGCAAGGTCAATTTCTGTGTGTGCTATATTAAAGTCTCCACATACGAGGATATTTTTCCTCTTCTTTTTAACGAAATTAAGGAGTGTTTTTTGTAATTTATCAATAAATTCAAGTTTGTAAGGAAGTCGTTTTTTTTCCTCTTGACTGTTAGGCCAGTATGAATTGAAGAGAATGAAATTACTGAACTCAGCTATTTGGAGTCTACCTTCATTTGTAAAGTCGGGGTCATCAATTTCTATTATTTGGATGGGTTTATTTTTACTGAAAAAAGCAGTTCCACTATAACCGGGTTTTTTTGCACAACTCCAATACGTGTGATAATGTGATGGTATAGGGAGAGTATTGTCATTTATATCAGAAGGTTTTAATTTGGTTTCCTGCAAGCAAATAATATCTGGCGATACTTTTTCAAGCCATTCAATAAATCCTTTTTTCAAGATGGAACGGAATCCGTTAATATTCCAAGAAAGTACAACTGTCATGTATTTACTCCTAAATTGTTAGTAAATTTACAATTAGTATAAGAAAAAAAATTGTAATAAAACGACTTTAAATTAACATTATCATTGGACACAATAAACATGTTGGTGAGAGTAGATATCTCTTGAACTGTTGTATAATAAAAAGCGTATTTGTTATAATTATATTCCTTACGGCGGCGTAGCTCAGTTGGTTAGAGCAGCGGAATCATAATCCGCGTGTCCGGGGTTCGAATCCCTGCGCCGCCACTTTCTCTTTATATAAGGTTATTATAAGGGAGATGGTTTTATGAACTATGTTCCATTAGGAAAATCAGGCTTGAAAGTTTCAGAAATATGTTTGGGGACAATGACATTTGGTAATGAGGCAGATAAAGAAGTTAGTTTCAAAATTATGGATTGTGCTTATGATATAGGTATAAACTTTTTTGATACTGCTCACAATTACAATAAAGGGGAAACAGAAAAGATTGTAGGTGAATGGATAGGTGACAAGCGTAAAGATATTATTATTGCTTCAAAGGTATTTTTCCCATCACAAAAAGGGATAAATAATGAAGGATTATCAAAAAAGAATATTATCCAATCTGTAGAAGAGTCTTTACGAAGATTGAAGACAGAATACCTTGATATACTTTATCTTCATCATTGGGATGAGGACACATCTATAGAGTATTCTTTAGAAGCGGTACATACATTGATTATGCAGGGGAAAGTTCTTTATACGGGCATTTCTAACTTCTCTGCATGGCAAATAATGAAGGCAATTGCAGTAGCAAGAGAATATCATTATGCGCCTGTTGTTTGTATACAACCTATGTACAGTCTTCTTAAACGGCAAGTAGAAGTGGAAATCTTGCCGTTGGCTAAACATGAAAACCTTGCAGTTGTTCCTTATAATGTTCTGGGTGCTGGCATGTTGACGGGAAAATATCTGAAGGGAGGTAAAGGCAGATTAGATGAGAATAAGATGTATCAGAAAAGATATGAGAATCCAATTTATGTAGAAATAACCAAGAGATTTGTTGAATATGCAGAGAAAAAGGGACTTTCTCCCGCTGTTCTTGCTGGGGCTTGGGTTAAAAGCCATCCATGTGTTACATCAATATTAGTTGGGGCAAGGACATTAGAGCAGTTTAAAGAAGTTGTAGGATGTGTTAATGTAAAGATAACAGAGGAGGAATGGACAGACATTTCTAATTTATCATATATACCACCTTCGGCGACAGATAGAGAGCCTCTGGAGATTTATAGAGTAAGAGGCTGGTAGGTAACAAGAAGAAGTGAGATGATTCTAATCGAATTGGGAAAGAAAAGGTTGAATTCTCTTTACCAGAAACTCTCTCATATCTTGCAAGTTTTCTAAAATTAGATGGATATTTTGATTTGTTACTATAGTTCTTCCGAAGATGCCACGAACTTCTACAAACAGTTCCTTTTTACTATGTCGAAAAGACTCAATAAGCACGTGGTAAATGCCTGGTGTGTCATTTGATTCAGGAAAAATCAATTTTACCCCGACAGCTGTGGTAGGTCTGCCAAAGTGGTCAATTATTAATTCTTGTTTTTGATTTAATAATTTTTCTAAGATTAAAATTTTTGAGTCCTCATATCTTGTCAGAGCATAGGTTGACCTTAGTGTCCCTGTATGAGCAAGGAAGACAGGTTGATTTCTTGCTGATAGGATACGAGGTGAAAGTTCTTTAACCTTATTTAAGAATTCATCAAAGGTAATAGATGCCCATTCTTCAATGATTAATGTGCGGTCGATGAGAAATAAGACAATGGATTGACTTCGATTCCCACGAGTTGAATAAAATCGTGTTTGCATCGGAAAACTGAAATCGATGCTGTCGTAAGAAACAGATGTTCCCACTAAGTCATAATAAAGTCGTTGTAATTGTTCTTTATTGATGGGAGTTGGATTGTGAATTAATTCGATGGAAAAATGAATAGGCCGATCTTCCTGATGCATATTATTCTCCAAAACATATTATAATTTATACTTTAATACAACAAGGATAGATAATTATAGGAAAAATAGAGTATAAATTGAAATAACAAAATAGGATTAAAATATTGAAAGAAGGTAGAGTATTAGCAATTGATTATGGAGAAGTAAGAGTAGGTGTTGCTATTAGCGACCCGTTGCGGATTTTTGCTTTTCCACTTTTAGTTATTGATTTAAGGAAAACGGAAGATTGTATAAAAGAGATACAAAAAATAGTTATAGATAAGGATATCAAAAAAATAATTATAGGATTACCATTACAATTAGATGGGAAAGAAGGGATACAATCTGGAAAAGTACGAGAATTTTATAGAGAGATAAAAGAAAATATACAGAATGTAGATATTGAACTTGTGGATGAACGATTGACGACCACATCAGCACAAAAAACGTTAACAAACATTGGCCTGAGCATAAAAAAACAACGGGGTGTAGTTGATAAGATTGCAGCGGCAAAGTTGTTAGAAATGTATCTTGAACGTGAAAAAAGAAGGTAGTAGTGTATAAAACATGCCAAAACATTTAAAGAAAAGAAATTGGCTGACAATTTTATGTTTATTATTGGCAATGTTTGTTTTTTTAATTTTTATTTCTGCTGGTATTAGTTTAAGTCTATATATTTATATGGTGAGAGATGCTGTCCCTGGTGAGCAAGTGGAAATAACTATTCCAAAGGGAAGTACAGCCAGAAATGTGGCTACTATATTGAAAGAGAATAATTTAATCCCACACGAAATATTTTTTTTGATTTTTTTGAAGTTAGAGGGTGAAGATAAGAATATTAAGTATGGGATTTATTCTATTCCCAATGGTGTTTCTATTCGCCAAATATATGAATTGATAAAAAAAGGGCCAGTTAGACCTATTTATGTTTATAAAATAACTGTCCCAGAAGGATTGACGAATAAGCAGATAGCAGATATAACACCCAATCCAGAGGAGTTTTTAAATCTTGTAAATTCAAGTGAATATGCAAAAGAGAAAGGAATACCTGGACCGACTGTTGAGGGTTTTTTAATGCCTGGAACATATATGTTTGAGGAAGTTCCAAGTATGAGAGAATTGGCAGATGCAATGATGAAGCAATTTAATAAAAATTGGGATAAATTATGTGAGGAATATAAAATTAATGTATCAGAAGAAGAAAGATATAAAACAATTATAATTGCATCATTAGTTGAAGAAGAGTCTAAGATAGATGACGAGAGACCATTGATTGCTCAGGTAATATATAACAGGTTAAAGAAGGGAATGTTGCTTCAAATAGACGCTACTCTTCAGTATGCAAATCAAAAGTATGGTGAATTACTTACAGAACAAGATAAATTAATAGATTCTCCATATAATACATACAAATATAAAGGGTTACCACCTACACCAATATGTAATCCAGGAATTCAAAGTATTCGGGCAGTTATATCACCTACGGATGGGGATTATTTATATTTTGTATCAAATGGTGATAATAGGACACATACGTTTAGCAAAACAATAGATGAACATATTACCGCCGTTAAAAATTATAAAAAGGAACTAAAAAATAATAATTCTTCAAACGTTGATAATAAGGGACAAAAGTAAGATTATAATCGTTTATTTTTCTTAGGTCGATACATTCCAAGCATTGAAATCGCTAAACTTATTATCGCTATTTCTGAAATGGAAGTTTTGTTGCCCTTTTGATTACAACCGCATTTTTTTACAGGTTTGGTTGGTTCTCCTTCATTTGTTTGTCCTTCGTTTGTACCATCATTAGAGCCATCATGTGTTCCGTCAACGGCACCTTCATTTGAGCCATCAACAGAGCCATCAGGAGAGCCATCATGAGTTCCGTCATTGGAACCTTCTTGTGTTGTTACAGGTTTTAGTGCAACAGACTCGGATTTTATATTTCCCGCTGGTACAGTTGTGGTTAATGAATGGTTTTGGAAACTGGGGGCAGTGATGGTAACATTGTATGTCCCTTCTGGAATAGAACTGAAGGTGTATACACCATTTGTATTTTGGGAGAGTGGTGGATATACAGAAGGACTCAATGAGATAGTAGCATTTTGTATAGATTGTTTATTTGAAGCATTCCAAACAACAAATGAAAGTGAAGAAGCTACAAGAGCAGAGCCTTTCTTTAATGCATAATTAATTTTGACATTTCCTTCAACTAATGAAGTTGTATCCTCTGTTCCCCAATCATTATTGTCCGCTATGATTGGAGTTGACCTTTCATTAATAATTGCTTTACCGGATTCTAACTCAAAAGTATTCCAGCCTGTATTAGGGTCATTAATATCACCTAAAGAGTTGGAAGGATTGGAACTGCCTTGATTATCCTTAATGTAGATACATGTGGGTGAAACAGTATCTATACTATCCGATGTCCTAAAGATGCATCGACGAATAATAGGTATACTGTCTCCTATTTGGATACCTATTTTTAGATTTTCAAAGGTGCATTGCTCAATAACTGTGTAATAAGGTTTATCTCCGTCTACAGATATTCCTATTTCTGTACCTGTTCCCAAGAAACGGACATTTTTAATGTGCATTATGTTATTTCCACAATTGAGAAGAATGTAATCCTGTTGTGATGGAGAGGGAGGTCTAATATCAATAGAAAAAACATCTGAGTTTTCAGCACCATTTATTGTCCCAAATATAGTGGGTTTTTCTCCAGAACCAGAAATAGTGATACCACGTAAGACCGTATTGGATTTCAAATTTATAATTTCATGATAATCCCCAGGTAGAAGAATAATCGCTATTTTCATAGTGGTTTGTGGAGTATTTGAAATTGCATAATTTATAGTTTTCCATGGTTTCATTAAAGAGCCATTGTTAGTATTAATATCATCATTTCCATCCGGTGAAACATAATAGGAAGTCCATGGAGAATTTGAATCTATAGGATTTGTCTTCTGTAAATATTCTTCTAAATTGGTATATCCATCTAAATCTGCGTCCTCTTCTGCATCAGGGCGAGAAGGATTAAGTGTATAGTTAATTTCAAAGTCGTCAGACATTCCGTCTTCGTCCGAATCAATTTTTTGGTCAGAAGTCCCGTAACAATTTTCTATGCATAAGCTAATGCCATCACCATCATTATCAATCGAATTTTCTGGAGAGTTGATACATCCACTTTCGCATTGGTTTAATGGGGTAGTATCACAGTCAACAACAACTATCCTTTGAACTGAAGAAGAGTTCCCCATTGTGTCAGTCGCTTCATAGGTAATAGTATATGTGCCCGTTTGTGAGGTATTTACAGTCCCAGTAACTTTTACAGGAGCAACGTCAGATATAGAATCAGAAGTTACATATCCAGGGTCGTTCCATACAGTATTGCAAGGCAACGTGATTTTAGAGCTTCCGATAAGAGTAATATTGGGCCCATCACAATCAACAACAACTGTCCTTTGAACAGTAATATGATTTCTTGATTCATCAAATGCAGTATAGGTCAGAACGTAGATGCCACTTTGTGAAAGATTTACTTCACCTTCATTTGTTACATCAACGGTTGATGAACATGAATCGCTTGCATCGTATCCCAGCTCTGTCCATACTGAGTTGCAAGGCAAAACTATTGTAGTATCACCAATGAGATTTATTTGTGGTGGTGTTGTATCTATTACTTGTACAGTTCGCGTCGCTGTTGCAGAAGTATATTCTTCGGTACCGTCTATACTATAGACGATTGTATATGAGCCAGGGTTATTAATATTCACGTTATTGTCAACTTTGATTTTGTCAGTAATGTCATTTCCAGATGGGTCTTTAGCCGTTGCTCCTGGATCATTGAAATTATTAATACCACATTCTAATACTACTTCAGGAGGACCGATAAGAGTTATTTGTGGTTCTCCAGTTGAAGAAATAACAATAACAGTTCTTGTGACTTTTATTATTTCACCTTGATTGTAGGGATTTATAATTGAATATGTAACTATATATTCTCCAGGTATACTCGGATTTATATTTGTACTATCTACATCTACGAGATCCGTTATATCAGTATTGCAACCATCTTTAGCTTCGAAACCAGGTTCTGTATAAGGTTCATTTACATTTAGATATAATGGATTATCGCCATAAAGCACAATTTTTGGAGGTGGAGCTGGAAATATTTCGAAGGCACCAGCATCAGGTTTACATTCCCCAAGATTTATACGGGGCATACGACGAATATCTTCATTAATTGCTCCGTATTCAATAGTTAATGAAATTGGGTCTCCAAGATTTACGGCAGGAGAGTCTAAAGTCAGATTTAAATCCCCAGGAGATGTTTCAGATGGATACTCCATAAAAAGAGGTTCTGTTTCAATGATATTAATTGAAGGGGGAGGAGATGCAATTTTATCAAAGTTTTGTATTATTGAATTTCTAAGTAAAAGATATTCAATATTAATGGTTTCGTCGTAATTTATTTGTGGTATATTATTTCCATTATATGCCCAAATAATTGAGTTTAAAATTTCCAATGCTGAGGTAGAACCTTGTATATCAACAGTACTAATGTCACCACTGGAAGTTTTGAAGTTATCAGCCAATGTGCAATGAGTTAATTGAAGACTTGATTCGTTTGCAAAAATGGCAGACCCATTTCCCGAACAAGAATTTTTAGAGAAAACACAGTTTGTAAAACTCACTGAAGAGTTATCTATATAAACTGCACCTCCGTTTCCGTAAGCGGTGTTAGTATAAAACTGAGAACAAGAGATATAAACCGATGAATTAGTTATGGTTAATGCTCCTCCATCACCAATTATATTATTTCCATTTTCAAAAATAAGCCCATATATAGCAATATCATAAGCCGAAGTAATATTAAGAATTGGAGTTCCTACGTTTCCTGAGGCTTTGGTCGGAAGAATAATTAATTTTGTTGGATTTAGCCAAGGATTAACATTATTAACATTTGTTTCAGTTCCTGAAAAACCACCTCGGATGATAATATTGGATAAATCAGTTATTGAAACCCTTTCATTATATTCACCTGCTTTAATCCAAATCTCATCATAATTGTTGGCTGAATTAATTGCATCTGTAATAGTATGGAAACCTGTCTCCCAAGAATTTCCATCGGGTGTGGAACTGTTAGGATTTACATAAATAATTTTGCCTGGGATATTAAACGCAGATAGATATTGGGTTGGTAGGGTTGGTAGATGTTCAGATTCGATGGAATGGCATCCCTGTAATGGAAAGTCTGTTGATTCTGTTATTCCAACAATACAGATATGAGTATCGCTTGCAGTTCCTATTGAGAGTGCAGTGTCGCTTAAACTACCGCCTAAAAATGTTCCCCATGTTGGAGTAATTGTAGAATTAGAACTATTCCATTGCAATCTCCAAATCATTGCGTCATAATAATTATTGTATAACCCATTATTTAGTAAAGTATTGAATGGATTTGAAGTGAAGGTAGGATTATCCCATGAAAAATTTTCAAAATTACTATTGGTATAACCTGCAATGAAAAATTCATTGTAAAACTTATCTGGTGTTTTTATATCAGTTAATATATCTGTTCCATTACCGAACACATAGTATGTACCAACAACTTTTTGTGTTAAATCAGGATTTATTACAGTTAGGAAGGGATGCGTTTGGTTATCTATCTTTTCAGGGACGGCTGACTTTGGGTTGGGTATATCATTAGAGTATGTATTACCTGCTAAACAAAGGGTATCATAGTAAATTAGAATACCTCCTTCTAAGATGTCGTCATACGAACCTCCAAAAAAGAAAGAGGATAACAAATTAACATTTGGATTAGTTGTTTCGGTTAAATATGAATAATGCTGAACAAAAATATCTTTTCCCTGAATTTGAGATTCAGGTATCGCTGGTGTAAAAACTGGATAGCCTATAGATGTGTTGCCACAAAGGTATACATATTCTGAGTTTGCTTCAATATCTTTGACTTCGAGTTCACCTGCATTTAACTTTGTCATATATTTACATTCTAATGGGTTTAGAGTCATTATTCCCCAAAAGCCATCAGCGGAAAGGACTTCTTTTGTTCCTGTTTGTGTAGAATTAACTAATTGTAAATCTGTAGAGCTTGTGTTTCCCGCAAAGAACAAGTAATTTTCGTTGATTGTTATATCCTCAATCGAATCATATCCTGTTCCGCCAATGAGTGTAGAAAATGTTATTTTTAAGTCTTTATCAAGTATAGTTAAGAAACCATCAAATTCGCCTGAAGTACCATTTATATTCAAATTGGTATTAAAAGGGGGAATAGAATTGCTGATGGGAAAGTTTGTTGAATTTGTTTTTCCAGCAACAATAATATGATTGTTTATAAAATCAGAGTGATGATTTATTGCATTTATATAATCATTGCTGTTCCCATTTAAAAATGTAATATCATGTGCCTTCCCTATAGTCGGTGATAACTTACATAAGAACACAGCAATATCAATACCTTCCGTTTTAGGTAATTCAGCAGATACACCAATTATTGAAATATCAGTAGTACTATTATAGTAATCTAAATATACTCTATTGAATAGTGATTGTGGTTTATTAGCATTGGGTACAAACATATAAGTGGAAAGTGTGAGAATTGGGTCTATCACCAGTTCTAAATTTTGGTCATATTTTTCAACAATAATCTGATATGTATTTCTACCTATATTGGAAAAGTAGGCGTTTTGTAAAGATGAGGTTTCTATGTTTTTATATGAAGATTGATAAATCTTAGGGATACTAAAACTAATTGTGTAACCAGTGTCGTTTGTTATAGTTAGATTATTATCTAAATATGTAATTACATTTCCCCCTTTAATTTCCCATGTTATTTGATTTAAGTCAGCTTGGGGGTTCACAATAAAATCGAATTCTAACTTTTTATTTTGGAAATAAAACTCAAGGTCAATTCCATCATACACATTCGGGGTGCAAATTTTTTCATAAGCACAACTATCAACTATCCACGTTTCAGGTTGATTTCCAGAGTAACAATTGTATTTAATGTCAGTTGGTTTACTCCCATAAATAATATCTGCATGACTGTTTAAGAATATTATTTCAATAGGGTCTGTAAACTTATTTTTTGATGAATCCCATATCCATATTTTCAAATTATCTTTTGAAATTTCAAAGTATTGATTATTAGAGAAAGCAAAATAACGATGAAAATTTTCTGATGGGAGAAAGTAATTATCAAGGATGGAGTTATCGGTTATATTTTGATAATTAATAGCAAAAGAAAAGAGAGGGAAAAGAAGTAAGATTATTGTCTGGTAAATTCCTATTAAAATCCATTTTCTTTTTGTACCCATGTTATATTCCATCATCAATTTTTATACCCTAATTATATCTTATTTCAAACAGTTTTTGTATACTATTATAATTATGCCACAAAATAAAATTATTTTCACTAAAAATTTTAAGGATAGATAATATTTAAATATACTATCTATCCTTAATTTTACCATAAAAAGTATAAAATAGGTATTATTTTTCTAATTTAGATTTAATTTTAGCCCATTCATCTTTAAGGGTAACTATTCTGTTAAATACCATCATTTCTGGTGTTGTGTCTGGGTCGACAGAGAAATATCCCTGTCGTTCAAATTGTATTTTATCACCAATTTTTAGTTTTTTTAGTTCAGGTTCTAACTTACAATTTGTCATTACAGTTAATGAATTAGGGTTTATATTGCTTCTCCAATCTAAACCTTCTGGGACATCGTTAGGGTCGGGTTTTAAGAAAAGATGGTCATATAATCGAATTTCTGCGTTAAAGGCATGATGTGCAGATACCCAATGTAAAGTTGCTTTTACTTTTCTACCGTCTGGTGCATTGCCTCCCTTTGTATTTGGGTCATAAGTACAATGTAATTCAATAATATTTCCATTTTTATCTTTTATTACATCTGTGCATTTTATAAAATAAGCATATCTTAATCGTACTTCTTTGCCAGGCGCCAATCTATAAAATTTAGGGTGTGGATTTTCCATAAAATCATCTTGTTCAATGTATATCACTTTTGAAAATGGAACTTTTCTTGTCCCCGCTGTGGGGTCTTCTGGATTATTTATTGCATCCATTTCTTCGACAAGATCATCAGGATAATTGTCAATAACTACCTTTAGAGGTTTTAATACAGCCATATATCTATTTGCTTTTTTGTTTAAGTCCTCGCGGATACAATATTCAAGTAATGCTATATCTACAGTATTATCTGCTTTAGCAACACCAATCAATTTGCAAAACTGGCGAATGGATTCTGGTGTATATCCTCTTCTTCTTAAACCTGATATTGTGGGCATTCTCGGGTCATCCCAACCCCGCACATATCCTTCACGCACAAGTTCAAGGAGTCTTCTTTTACTCATAACGGTATATGTAAGGTTTAGTCTGGCAAATTCAATTTGACGTGGAGCATATATGCCTAATTCTTTTATAAACCAGTCATAAAGAGGTCGATGGTCTTCAAACTCCAGAGTGCAAATGGAATGCGTAATTCCTTCGATGGAATCTGATTGTCCATGTGCAAAATCATACATAGGATAAATACACCATTTGTCTCCTGTTCGTGGATGTGTTGCCCGTATAATACGATACATTACGGGGTCACGCATATTTAAATTGGGCGAAGCCATGTCAATTTTCGCACGGAGTGTCCTTGAACCATCTGGAAATTCTCCTGCTCTCATTCTCTGGAAAAGGTCTAAATTTTCCTCAATAGACCTATTGCGATATGGGCTTTCTTTTCCTGGTTCGGTTAATGTCCCTCGGTAAGCCCTTACTTCTTCAGGAGATAAATCGCAAACATAAGCTTTTCCTTTTTTAATTAAATCGATTGCCCATTCATAAAGCTGTTCAAAATAATCTGATGCGTAATATTCGTGTTTCCCCCAGTCAAAACCTAACCATTTTACATCTTCACGAATAGCATCAATGTATTCTTGTTCTTCTTTTAGTGGGTTGGTATCGTCATATCGCAAATGACATCTGCCTTTGTATTCTTCTGCAAGTCCAAAATTTAGGCATATTGATTTAGCATGACCAATATGAAGATACCCATTGGGTTCAGGTGGAAAACGTGTAACAACACCTTTATATCTTCCTGTTTTTAAGTCTTCATCAATAATTTGGTGGATAAAATCTTTACCACCACTTTCTTTATTTTCTTCATTATTTGTATATGAATTATCGGACATAAAAAATACTCCATTAGTTATTTTTTGATTTTCTGTGACGGAAAGTGTGATATTAGAACAGAACTTGGTATATATTATCTCTTTTTACAACAATATTTCTCAACTACATAATTTATTTGAGATGTAAATTTATCTCAAAAACACACCGTTATAATTAGAAACTAAAAGGGAGTTAAGAGTATAATAATATATAGATGTAAATGGTCATATAAGAAAATATAAATTTTTATTAGAAAGGAAACATATATGTGGACACCAGGAATGGGTGAGTTATTTATAATCCTTATTATAGTTCTTGTCTTGTTCGGTGGAAATAAGATAGCTGGATTAGGACGTTCTTTAGGGACAGCCATTGCAGAGTTTAAAGATGCAGTAAAAGGAGGAGAGGAAACAAAAAAGGAAAGTATAGAAGAGAACAAGAAAGAGGAAAAATCATAAATTGTGAGTTTTGGGAGAAGAACTATGATTTCTGAAGAATTACTGAAAATTTTGGTTTGTCCTGAGACAAAGCAACCATTAAGTTTAGTTGATGATGATTTGTTGAAGAAGATTAATAAAGCAATTCATCAGGGAAAAGTAGTGAATAGGGATGGAAATCCAGTAAATGAAAGCTTAGATGGTGGTTTAATTAGAGAAGACAAAAAAATTGTATATCCAATAATTAAAGATTTACCTTTCTTAAGAATTGGTGATGGAATTGAGTTAGAAAAGAATCGTATATCCTAATAGACTAATTTTTATGACCCTGCCCCAAAAATCAAAATCTGTTATATTGCTAAGAAAGATTATCAATAGTTTTAAAATTTCTATAATCAATCGTATTTTTACGGGCTTAATAGTTATAATTCCTTTGGGCGTTACCTTTTATGTAGTGCAGTTTCTTTATTTTTTGTTATCTAACAAATTAGGCCCGCTTACAAAAAAAGTTTTTTACAATGTCCCTGAATATTTCGTTCCAGGTATTTCGTTAATACTTATAATATTGGGGATTTTCTTTTTAGGTCTATTGACTAATATGTATGTTGGGCGGAAACTCTTTTATTTGTTTGAAAGCATTTTGGAGCGGATACCATTTATAAAAACGATATATAATGCTACAAAACAAATTGTAGCAGTATTCACGAAAACAAAAGAAGAAAAAGATAAGTCAGGACCTGCAATATTTATTGATTTTCCCTTTCCAGGTGTGAAAAACATAGCATTGGTTACAAACAATATTGAGATTGAAGGTTTAGGTTCTTTTACGACCGTATTTGTTCCGACAACACCAAACCCAACGAGTGGATATTTTGAGTTAGTTCCTCAAGATAGTGTAAGTGGTGAAGTAGAAATCCCAATGGATGAAATTGTGACGATGATCCTGTCGGGAGGAGTTGTAACTCCAGAGATATTAAAAGCGAAATCGGATACAACCCAAGAGATTCAGAAAATAGATGAGTATGATGCAGAGTGACATACAAATAAAGAAGAAAAGGCTCCCTAAAATTATTGGGAGGATAAGGCGGTATTTTTTAGCTGGAATATTAGCAATAGTTCCATTAGGTTTAACATTCTTAATTTTAAGATTTATATATTATTTTACTGTAGGCAGGGTTACACCTTATGTAAATCAATGGTTTCCAGAGTATCCGCATTATTTAATTGCACCTATTTCAATTATATTAATTTTCATATTTGTTTATTTAGTTGGTTTGTTTTCAAGCTTCTTCTTGGTTCGCCAGTTTTTAAATCTATTTGAGATGATTATTAAGAGAATACCGTTTGTAAAAACTATCTATAAATCGGCGAAACAAATGACAGTAAGTTTTATAGAACAGTTTTCATCAAATTATACACGTTCTATCGTTATTATACCTTTCCCTCATGATAATATTTATACAATGGGACTTTTGTTGGGGAAAATCAAATTGCCTGAAGGAAGAGAATATTATAGGGTGTTTATTCCTACTACACCAAATATTAGTGTTGGTATTTTACAGTTTTATCCTTTGGAAAAAATTTATAAGTGTCCTATTACTATGGAACAAGCTATTGAAATCATTGTTTCTTCAGGTGCATCTATTCCTGTTAAACTTTCGGTACAACCTCTCCAGAAAGAACAAAAACATTAAAATAATAGTTTGTTACTTTTCTAAAAAGTAAGACGGTAGATGTTGGAGTAAGTTATTTATAAAATCATGATGTGAATGATATATATCTATTTTCCGTTTATCATTTTCTATATGATAAAAATACATAAAGATGGTTTCAGGGGGAATAATATTTATTATCCTGTCTGCCCATTCTATGAGACAAACTAAATTATCACTTAACCATTCTTCAGAACCAATATCAATAATTTCTTTTGCATCTTTTATCCGATAACAATCAAGATGTAGGACCTTCGGTGGGTTCCCATACTGATTCATAATTGTGAATGTAGGACTATGAACCCAACAATCGCCACATAGTGCTTTTACAACCCCTTTCACAAAGCACGTTTTTCCAGTAGCTAAATCTCCAATAAGTGCAACTTTTGAGTTTGAATTTAAGCATTTGGCAAAATGATGTCCTAATTCTTCAGTCTGTTCGGGGGAAGAAGTAATTATTGTGATATATGCATTATTGGAAGAGGTTATCATACAGCTTTTGATATAACTTTGCTTGTTTATCCCAAGAGAAATCTTGTTTCATTCCGTTAATTCTTATACTACTTAGTATATCTTTATTTTGGAATAGGTCAATTGCATTTTTTACACTTCTAATAATACTTTTCGGAGTAAGTGCTCTGAAAGTAATACCTGTTGCACATTTATTTCGAATGTTATCTGATGTTATATTTGTAACAGAATCTGCTAATCCACCGACTTTACGAACAATGGGAATAGTACCATATGCAAATGCATATAGTTGAGTAAGTCCGCAGGGTTCATATCTTGATGGCATGAGGGTAAAGTCACTACCTGCAATAATTTGATGAGATAATTCGGTGTTGTAACCGAGGACAGTTCTTATTTTTTTAGGGAATAATGATGAAATTTCTTTTAGCTGTGTTTCATATTTTGGGTCTCCTGAACCGAGAATAATCATTTGTAGGTCGAGTTGAAGTAATTCAGGTAGAGATTGAATAAGTATATCAATCCCTTTTTGCCAGTAAAGACGGCTTATAATTCCAATAAGAGGGACATTTTGTTCTGGAAGGTTGACTTTTTTCAATAAAGAGGATTTACATATTTCTTTATTTGCAAGAGTATCTTTAGAATAGTTAGTCTCAATATATTTATCATTTTTAGGGCTCCATATGGAATAATCAACACCATTAAGGATACCTGACAAGTCGTCTGACCGGAACCGAAGTATATTATCCAATCCGAAACCATATTCTAAAGTTTGTATCTCTATTGCATAAGTTGGGCTTACAGTATTTATTTTATCTGCAAGAAGTATCCCACCTTTTAATAGGTTCATGTCTCCATAATGTTCAAAACAATTGGAGTTAAAAAATTCGCCAGGTAGTCCTGTAGAAGTGTATCTTGAGCCTGGGTATCTTCCCTGGAATGCAAGGTTATGGATGGTTAAAAGTGTGTTTGTGTTTTGCCAGAAAGGATTATGTTCAAGTTGAATAAGGAGGAAAGGTAATATAGCTGAGGTAGCCCAGTCATTACAGTGAATAATATCTGGTTTCCATTGTATTTGTTCCATGGCATCTAATACAGCATTGCAAAAGAGAGAGAATCTCCGTGGGTTATCTTCATATTCCCAGTCACCATAGCCGTAAACATAATCTCTTCCGAATAGTTCTTCGTGCTCAATTAGATATAAGGGGATAGTTGTTCCTGGAATGTTTGTTTCTAAAAGTTTGGCTTGATAGGAATTTTTTGATACATCAAACAAACATGGTTTATTTTGGGTAATTGTTTCTTTGATATTAATAGATTTGTATTTAGGTAGTGCTACTCTAATATCTATACCTATGTTATTTAATGTTTTTGGAAGTGCATAAGCAACTTCAGCAAGTCCACCAGTAGAAACTAAGGGACTTAGTTCAGCTGTAACGTATAAAACACGCATTACAAATCCTTTAATATTTATTTAATGAGGAATGGGTCTGTTTCATTAGTGATAATCGTTTCAAGTAAAGGTAATCGTTTATTTAAATATTCCTTTATTGCTTGTACAATAGGATATTCTGTGCCAAAATGGCCAGCATCAATTATAGCAATTTCTTTATCGAGGGCTTCTAATGCTTGATGGTATTTAACATCTCCCGTAACAAGGACATCAATGTTCTCTCGTAGTTTTTGAATTTCACTTCCTCCACTGCCTCCAATCACCGCTACTTTTTTTATCTCTTTATTTGGATTCCCGACAATGCGTACAGAGTTTAATCCTAATTGATTTTTGACAAATGTAGAAAATATTTCTAATGTAGTAGGTGTTTCTAAATCACCGACAATACCTAATGATATTTTAGGATTTTGATTATGAACAGGATAAATATCATAGGCAACTTCTTCATAGGGGTGAGCATCCAATAATGCTTCAATGACATTATTTAGATGTTCTGTCGGTACAATAACTTCAAATCGTTCCTCTGCCTCTTCATTTATTGAACCTACTTTACCGATAAATGGATTTGCTTTATCAGACGGCAAAAACGTTCCTGTGCCAGAAGTACTAAATGAACAATAAGCATATTCGCCGATTACTCCTGCTCCATGAGAACATACCGCTTCTCTTACTATTTCAAGATGAGTTTTTGGAACAAAGGTGACTAACTTAAAAATAGACGCATGTTCTACGGGAAGTAATCCTCTGGTATTGATAAGATTTAATTTCTGGGCTAATACATAGTTTAAACCTTTATTAGCAACGTCGAGATTTGTATGGCAGACATAACAAGCAATGTTATTTTGGATAAGTTGGACAATTCTTTTTTGATAAGGGTGTTCCCAGATAATTTTATAAAGAGGAGTATGGATAATTGGATGGTGTGAAATTATCAGATTTACTTTTTGTCGAATTGCTTCTTCAACAATAGTATCAGTAATAGTTAGGCATATGAGAACTTTATTAAGTTTCCAGTTGGAAGAACCTAAAACTAAACCTACGTTATCATTAGGGTACGCAAGTTTTAATGGAGCCCATTCTTCCATGAGTTTGCAAATATCATAAATATAAATACCTGACATATTCAGATTCCTCTCACTTATCACTCCTATAAATAAAATGTATCAAATTATTTTAATTGTTTTGTTGAGATAACTCAAAACTGATAGCGGTATAACCTACGACAGAACTGTAATCTCCTGATGTTTTTCCGCTCGTAGAATAATCGAGAACGTTAACAGAATAATTTCCAAAAGTAGAAGCAAATCCCATAGCTAAAACAACTGCTGAAGAACCACACATGGAGCATAATCCATCTTTGATGCCATTTATAACTTTATTAGGGTCTTTACTTGCAATAGATTGAATTGTATTATTATCTATTTCATTTGCTTGAGGTTCTGGTAAATAATGGGATAAATCTGTTGAAGCAATAAGCAAATCTTTTTTATCGGTTAGAGAGGCAAGTATCTCACCATATTCATAATATTCCTTAGAGCATTCGTTCCCTAATAAAATAGGAACAATTGGTACAATACCATTACTGACGAAGAGGAAAGGGAGCATGACTTCAAGGCAGTGCTCATATAAATGCGAGTAATTAATTATACATGGCAATTTTTCTTTCATCTCTTCATAAAAGGAAATGTCAACAGGAAATTCTCCTAATGGTGTGGTAAAACACTCATAATCACAAATAGCAAGCCCATCAAATAAGTAGCGATGAGACCTGCCAATAATAAGAACGCGATTAATTTTTTGCTCGCGTATTCTTGCAAAAGCAAAACCCGCAGTGGGTCCTGAGTACATATACCCTGCATGAGGTGCAATAATAGCTAACACTTTATCTGTTGAAGGCTTTGTCTTTGCTTGTTCTATGTAAAGACTTGCTTGTGCTAAAAGTAATTTTGGGTCTTTAGGATAAAACTGACCACTGACCGCAGGGGCTCTTTTTGACATATATTATCCCTCAATTTACACTTTTATATAGTAATTATTATACTATAATTAAATAAAAAAAATAGCCTAGTTTTATAGTAGTGTGAGGTTTATTATGTCAATGTATAACAAGATGTTTTTATTTGCGTTAGTATTATTTTCTGGTTGCAGTGATTCTTGTTTTGACCTTGCAATGAAAGGTGATTATTTAACATTAGAAAAAATGTTATTGAATGAACCCAAGATTATTTATAGCAAAGACACGTTAGGCAAAAATCTGTTACATTATGCTGTTTGTAGCGGAAGTAAGAAAACTATGGAACTACTTTATAGATATGGTATTGACATGAATGTGCAGGATAAAACGGGAATGACACCTCTTCATGTATGTGCGATGTGGGATTTAAAAGGACCAGCAAGATGGCTGGTACAGCATGGTGCAGATATTAAGAAAAAAGATAAATTTGGTGATACCGTTTTACATACTTCAGCAGTATTTGGGGCGGTATCGGTCGGAAAATACTTTTTAGAAATAGGATTGAGCAACGACGAGAAAAATAATCAAGGATTTACAGCAATGCAATTAGCAAATGAATATAGAAATAGTGATTGGTTAAGGGAATTAGTAAAAGACAATAATGAGCAATAAAGATAATAATAGTAAAAATAATTTGCCACATGTAGAAATTTATACCGATGGTGGATGTATTCCAAATCCAGGTAAGGGTGCTTGGTCTGCTATTTTGATATATGGTGATAAAGAAAAGGTTATCAGTGGAAGTGAAGAAAATACGACAAATAACCGAATGGAATTGAGAGCTGCGGTAGAGGCACTGAAAGCCTTGAAACGAAAATGCGAAGTTATTGTATATACAGATTCAGAATATTTAAAAAAGGGGATGACAGAATGGTTGCCTAAATGGATGGATAATGGATGGAAAACAACTAAAGGTGACGTGAAAAATGCTGATTTATGGTTTGAATTGAAATCGCTGATAGATAGACATATTGTAACGTGGAAATGGATAAAAGGTCATAGTAAAAATGTACAAAATGAGAGATGTGACGATATCGTTAAAAGAATAATAAAAAATAAAGAATGATGAACTAATAAGGAAACAATAGATGAAAGAAAGAACAGCAGTAATTAAGTCTCGTGAGCGACTTTTATCATTGGTTTTACCATTTATAGTTGGTTTTGGTGGATTATTTATAACTCAAGAGATTATAACTTCGGAGTTGATGAAATATATTGCGGGTGCTATTTCTATTGTCATTCCTCCTTTCTTTACCATCCTTTTTTTAAGTAAATACCATACAACATTTATAGAAAGAGTTTTTTTAGTATTAGGCATAATATTATTGGTATCAGCAGGTTTTTGGGTACTTACAGGCACTACATTAAATCCTTATTGGTATGAGTCATTACCTGAGGGAATACGTAGGATATCTGAAATGATAGGGATTGGCAGTTTCCTTTTAGGGATGTTAATGTTTGCAATTATATTAGTTCGTCGAAGTGAAAATATCGAAGAGATTGCTGAACGGTTTAAGGTGTTGACGGAACATATCTCAGAAGGATTTGTTTTAAGCAGTCCTGATGGCACCATCGTAGATGTAAATGAGCAATTTTGTAGATTCTTATCGGTATCCAAGAAAGAAATTATTGGGATGTCTGTGTTAGAAATGGCAAGAAAGTATAATGTGCAGGAAATAGGTAGAAAATGGTTAACAAGAGGATATGGAATTAGTGGAGAGTATGAGATAGAAATAGATATTAACCAGCAAAGAAAATATTTCTGGATTCATGGAACACCTATTTTTGATAGAAAAGGTCGACACAAAGCAATTCTTGCCACAGTAAAGGACATAACGGAGTTGAAAGTATTGTCAGAGAAGGTGCGAAAGCATGCAGAGGAACTGGAAAAAATAGCGGAGGAAAAAACACGGAAATTAAGAGAATCCGAAGAGAATTTGAGACAACTTATATTGACAATGAATGAGGGGTTTGTATTGCTTGATAGTCAGCACAAAATAATAATGGTGAATGACTGTTTTTGTTCAATGCTCAATAGCGAAAGAGAACAGATTATAGGAAAGAGTATATATGAATTATTAGATAAAATAAATCTGGTCAAATTACTATCTATACTCGATGCTTCTGGTGTCGAACGACGAAAAGAAGTCAATTTTTTATGTTGTGGGTACAAAGAAGTGCCAACCTTAGTTTCTGTATCCATAATTCCAGCTGACAATGAGAATGAATACAAGTATTCTTTGGTTATTTCGGATTTAAGACAGCAAAAGAAGATGCAAAGTGAGTTGGAAGAAAGGACAAAACAATTAGAAAAACTTAATGAAGAATTAAGACAATATGGGAAAAACAAAGATGCTTTCCTTTCAAATGTTAGTCATGAATTAAGGACGCCCATAAGTACAATTCAAGGTTACATAGAAATGCTATTATCCTCTTCTTTGGGTCCATTAACTCCAAATCAGGAGCATTCTATAAAAACAATGCAAAGGAATACCCAACGATTATTAAGAATGGTAAATGAGATGATAGAGTTTAGCAGAATGGAGATTAAAGGACTCCAAATAAGAAAGAAACTATTTTCTATAAATGAACTTATGGAAGAAAATATATCATTTATTAGACCAAAAGTGATTGCTAAACAGCTGGAATTAAAGTGGTTAAATGGAGATAATGATATATATGTATGTGCAGATAGAGAAAAAATAAGTCAGGTTATCGGTATATTATTAAATAATGCAGTTAAATTTACAGAAATAAGTGGTTGTGTAGAGATTTCAGCTAATATAAGGGAGGGCACAACATTAGAAATATCCGTTTCAGATACAGGAATTGGTATTCCACCTGAATTCCACGAAAAAATATTTGAAAAGTTTTTCCAGGTGGATAGTTCTCCTACACGAAAGTATGAAGGAACAGGAATTGGTCTGGCAGTTGCTAAAGGAATTGTAGATGCTCATCACGGGAAGATAGAAGTTTATAGTGTCCCTGGGAAAGGAAGTAAATTTACAGTAATTTTACCTGATAGTATTTTTAATGTTATGGAAGAAATAAAAGGAGAACAAATTACAAATAAAATAATTTTAGTAGACAATGAAACTGCTTTATATAACGCTTTATCAAGTATAGATGTCAAAATACAAAGTAAAATGGAAAGAGTAAAAAATATTTATGAATTAACACGTATGGTTACTGAAAAACAACCAGATTTGATTTTAATAAATACATACGAACAGGAAGCAGAACATATTTTATCCTTGGTACATAAGATTGAAGAAGAATATGTTTTTGAAGGTATTGACATAATAATATTAATTGACGAAGCAATAAAGATTAGTACTGATTATGTAAGGCATATAAATGAAAAAATATGCTTTTTAGAAAAGCCATTTTCTGCAAAATTGTTAATTGAATTAATAAATAGAATATTATCGGGTGAAAGAGTAGAAGCACTATCACTACCTGACAAAACAGATCATAAAAAAGAGAGGTTGATTTTAGTTTATGAGCCTGAAAATATGTTGAGAGAATTTATAAATTGGGCATTAAGTGATAACGACGAGAATTGTATCTTTTTAGAAAAATATATCGATATTGTGACGTGGATAGAGAAGTTTAAACCTTATGCAATAATTATAGATTTGGACGACTTAACGAAAGAAGAAAAGGACAAGTTACACGATTTAGAAGAAAAGAATGGATTTAAACTTATATATATTTTATCAGGAAATAATTTGAGATTTGAAGATTCACCATATCAGCTAAAAGGTAAAATATTGAATAAACCGTTTCTTATTGGAATGTTGATGGAATTGTTAAAAAAAGAAAACACTGAAGAAATAACGACAAGTAAGAATTAGTTATATGCCGAGAATAAAGTTAAAAAAATATTCAAGAAGAGATTTTATAACTCATTCTTTTGTAATGGTAACTGGTGCAACAAGGATAAAGAAAACAACACCAAAAAATGAGGATACAACACCGATTAGTGAGTTATGTTTAGATGTGAATAATAATAAGATATTATTACAAGAATATGCTGATTTAGTTCGTTCACCTGCCAGTTTAGTAAAGATGATGTTGATGTATCTTGTAGCACAAAAAGTTAATACAGGTAAAGTTGAACTTAATGAGATAGTCAAAGTAAAGAAAACTATATATCCACAGAACATGATGGATATTATTATAGCCTCTGATAAGGAATATCAATTGTCTTGGTTAATGGATGCGATTGCTATAATATCCTCTAATACATCAGCAGAATTGATAGCACAGACATTATGGAAATCCAAAGAAGAATGTATTCAAGAGATGAATGATATGGCAAAAAAATTAGGTATGAAATCGACAGTATATCACACTGTTAATGGTTACCCTGTTAAATCTGGTCTCGATTTAGACAAAACAACAGCCAATGACATTTCAATACTTGCCAAAGAGTGCTGTAAATATCCATTAATTTTGTCATGGACATCAAAGAAGAAGCTTATTCTCGAAAAGGAAGGAATTGAGAGAGATAATACGAATGAGTTGTTATTTTTAACAGTCGGTTGCGATGGGATAAAAACGGGATATACGAAATCTGCTGGGCACTGTATCGTTGCTACAGCAAAAAGAGCAAATAAAAGGTTGATAAGTGTTGTATTAGGGGCTAAAAAGTCTTCAGAAAGGTTTAGGATTGCAAATAACTTATTGGAAATAGGTTTTGCTGAAATTGAGTAGTTTATTTTCTTACTCAGGCAAACAAAAACCATCTTCACTATCAGAGCAAACACGATAACCGCCGACATTAAATAGTTGTATAAGTCGTAGTAACTCTGGTAGGGTTATTGTCCAATAAGGGGGGAGGTAATCAGAAGTATGCCTAACACAATTTTGGTCTCCAGTACCTAATCCAAAAAAGTCTTCTCCTGTTATGTCACAGTGATACGAACCAGAGTTGAATATCTGAATAACCCTTAATAGTTCTGGTAATGAAATAGTATAGTCATGGTTTATGTCCGCAGAATGATAATCGTTCATTTCTCCTTCTGGATTTTGTCCTTCGGCATTATTACATGAATATGTGTTAAATATTAGTTTCCACGATTCAAGATAACCTCTTCCACCCGTTTGTGAGTCCACGATACGCAATGTCCACATCCCGTAGATATGTTCACCTTTTAAAACGCCCAGAAATCCTATAGGTTTATAACTTCCAGCGAAAGGATTTGTTCCTTCAGTAATGCTAATTTCTGCATAATCATCAAAAAATACATTGTCTAATATGGTTCCTCCTTGTGAAGGATAAATCATTAAAAATAATTCTGTTCCTGCTGGGGAAATAAGTTGAATTAATATTTGTCGTAAATCATCATGGGTAAGGGAAATGTTAATGATAATATCGTTTAATGTGCCTTCAATTGGTACAAAAATATAGTAAATATTTTGTGCCATGTCCATTAGAAGACTGTGGGTTTCTAAACCCTGAATTTCCAAGTTACATGGAGAATTTAGACTACCTTCACCATCACCTTCTCCTTCAATGTTACCTTCGGATGCGTTCCCTTCACCTTCTGCGATTATTCCTTCTGTTGTGCCATCAACAGAACCTTCAGTTATCCCTTCTAATATACCTTCATTGTTGCCTTCTATATTTCCTTCTCCTTCTATATTTCCCTCTTCATTCCCTCCTTCTGTTCCTCCTTCAAGAGTCCCTTCCGTTTGAGAAATTACATTTAATTTAAATGGTGAAGAAAAAACAGTTCCTTGTGAATCAGAAACTCTACAACGATAGAATCCAGCAGAGCTTAAATTTATATTTCTTAATGTTAACATGGGGCTATTAGAGTAAAGAATGGGGGTATATTCTTCACCTGAAGAACTCTTAAATTGCCATTGATAGTTAACGGTGCCAATGTATCCAGAAATTCCAATAACAAATGTTGTGGAACTTCCTTCATTTAAGGTGCGTTCAATAGGTGCAATTAACCAGACGCGCAATCCTTCACCTTCAAAGGAGCCTTCAGGTGTACCTTCTATATTTCCACCTTCTGTTTGTCCTTCTCCTTCTGTTAAGGGAGATGAGACATCGATACTTGCTAAGAAACCATCTGAACTACCACCAGCAAAGGTCGTCTGATATGTTCCTGATGTTATAGGTAAAATGGTAGAGGCAGTTTCACCGACCATATACATTACATTAGAACTTGTAATAAATAGTGCTCTTGCTTTTTCTTCATTATTTCCTCCGTAGTATGTGCTGTATTGAAGCAAACTTCCGTTTTGATTAAAGCATGAAAAGAAAGCATCTTGATTCCCTCCATAATTAGGTTGTAAAGTTCCATAAATTACGGGGAAATCTCCAGAATATGTATATCCTACAACATACACACGAGAGGTACTATCCAATGAAATGCCAAGACTTGATTCTGTTTTGCTACCGCCTAAGTAACTACTGAACACGATTTGATTTAGTGACGGATTTAATTTTGTTACAAATGCATCTTTTTCACCCCCTCCATAACTTACTTGGAATGAAGAAATGGTAACAGGAAAATTTGATGATGAGGTTTCTCCTGTTATGTATATGTTTCCATTGGAGTCTAAACACAAATCATTACATAAATCAGCTAAATTTCCGCCGATGAACGTTGAGGCAATGAGAGACGTATCTTCAGCGGATAATGTCATAATAAACGAATCATAATATCCCCCTCTGTAGTTAGGTTGTATTGTTCCTGAAGTAGTCGGGAAATTCTGAGATGATGTATATCCTCCTAAAATAAATGTATTGTTATAATACCTTACTGTTTTACATAAATCTATTCCAGAAGTGCCAATGTAACCACTCCATAATAAATTTAATGAAGAATCATATTTCACCAAAAAACCATCTAAACCACCTCCGCCGAATGTTAAATTTAAATTAGAATCTCCTACGACAGGAAAATCATTGGATTGTGTCCAACCTGTTAATATCACTTGCTGATTTGGCAAAATATCAAGAGACATGATACTTTCATCTACACTTCCACCGATATAGGAACTATATATTAAATTTTGTCCAGTAGAACTTAGTTTTACAAAAAAGCTGTCACGATTCCCTCTTTTTTGATTTTGATATGCATTTGCGGTAATAGGAAAATCCGAAGAGGATGTAATACCTGCTATGTAAATGTTGCGATAAGAGTCAATTTCTAAACATGTTGGACTGTCATCACCAGAACCGCCTAAAAATGTGGAGAATAAAATCTGGTTTGCAGTAGGGTTCATCTTTGTTACAAATATATCTCCTGTTATATCACCACCTAAAAAATTACTTTGAAACACCCCATAACTTGTTGGAAAATTAGGAGATTTAGTTTCACCAATTAGATATATATTCCCTGCGGAGTCTACTTTTACATCAATAATTTTATCGGTATTATTACCACCAAGATATGTTCCAGCAAGCAACGTAGGGTCTAATATTAGTGGATAATTGGGGTTAAAATTTGAGTCAGATAGATTAAAGTTAATTCCATTATCATTGAGAATTTTAATTGGAATAGTTCTTTTTTGTCCATTAATCCATTGAAAAGCACAAGGAGCAAAAAACTCAAAGTAAGAGTTGTTATAAGTAATGATAATTTTATTATTAGATAATTTTGGTATAACTGGAACCCATGTATTTTGTGACAGTACATCAAAGTTTAATGAAATTTGATTCCAATTAGCATGGGGATAAATGATGAAATCAAACTCAAAATGTTTACTATTTTCATAAAGATATAAGTCGATATTCGGATATATTTCTTTGTAAATAACTGCTTTGTAATGTGGCGATATAATGGGAACATTTTTAGAATTGAAATATTTGTCGAAATAACATGAATATGAAGGTAGGGATATGCTACCAGAGATTGATTGTGTATTGCTTTTGTTAAAACTCACTTTTAAATATATATTTGAGTATATGTCGTGAAAGATAATGGAATCTTTATAACATGCGACAGAAATAGGTGTTGATGAGGAATAAAACAGGACATCAGATGAGAATCGATGCAAGTTGGGTTCAAAAAATAGGGGAGTAGTAGTGAGAGATAATCCATAAATATATGTAGTAAAAAAGGAAGGCACAGTGAGTAATAAGATAAGAGGCAACAATTTTAATCTGGCATTTTGCATATTCTAAATCCTTGGTCTGGCATAGATAAGTCTGGGGCATTCCATGAACGAAAAGCAGAACGACAACGAGCAGATGTTCGCAAACAAGTACCACCACGTAATACTTTATATTTGCCTGATGCAGGACCATTTGGGTCAATAGATGGAGAGTATTGATAATAATTAGCATCATACCAATCTTGACACCATTCCCATACATTCCCATGCATATCGTACAATCCCCATGCGTTTGGGAGTTTTTGGCCTACAGGGTGTGTTTGGTAATTACTGTTATTGTAATGCCAACCGTAGTTATCTAATTGTGACGCATCGTCACCAAAATAGAATTCGGTAGTGGAACCTGCTCGACATGCATATTCCCATTCTGCTTCGGTAGGTAAACGGAATGTACCTGAACCCATAGTATTTATTTTATCAATAAATTTTTGGCATTCTTCCCATGTTAGATTTTCTACAGGTAGATTATCTCCTTTATTATTGGAATTGTTATAACCCATGATATTTTGCCATTGTTGTTGAGTAATCTCTGTTTCACTCATCCAGAATCCGCGAGATATAACTACAAGATGTTGAGGATATTCGGAAGTGTAAAGTGAAGCGGTTCCACCATAAAGGTTTACTAAGTCATTTGGGGATTTGGTTGTCCCCATATAAAATGAACCTGATGGAATCCAAACAAACGTTATCCCTAAAAATTGAGACTTTGTCCCTGGAGTTAGTTCAGTTGCTGTGCCTAATTGGAAACCATCCTCACCTGTACTATCTATTTTGTATGAATCGCTCTTATAAAGTTGTACTAATCTTAAAACTTCATCAAAGGATATTTGCCAGTTTTGAGGATTATAATCCGAATTATGAGGTTGGCAACTGTTATTGCCTGGACCTAAGGCATATCCATCTTCAGAACCAGGGGAACAATGGTATGAACCGTAATTGTATATTTGAATTACGCGAAGTAGTTCTGATAATTGAATAACATAAAAAGGCGGTTTGTAATCTGCAGAATGATGTTGAGCATATAGATAGGGGGTTAAAAATAATAAGGATATAGTAAATATTGCCACATTTTTTCTTAGTGTCATATTTATATAAATACCTTATTTTTTTCGAGTGAATAAAAAATGTGACCTGAACATATTGTTCAAGTCACATTGGTTAATGTCTATTAATTGATATTACCACAAATCAATCGAACCGCTTGTCCATGGTAATGGGTCTGAATAATCTTGGACACCTCTATACAATAATTTGCTTGGGCCATTCCAGTAAAAACTTTTACCTACGATATTATGTCCCAATACACTTAACCCAAGATATGCACCTCCATCAAATCCACCAATAATTTCGATACTTGCAGGTGAAGGGAATACATGAATATTTGAGGTTAGATAGGGTTTTCCAAAGAGTTCTGCTTCAGCAGATTCATATAATGTAAGTTCGACAATCGCTTTAATATATGCTTGTGCAGTTCCACCAATATCTATATTCCAGGTTAATGGATGGCCATCGAATGTAAAGTTAAATAAATCCGCTTTAGAATTGTTCCAGTTACCTGATTCATATACTGCTTTTAATGTAAATGTATCTTTTATATCAAAGCCTGATTTTACACTTGTATCTCCTGTCATCTGGGCTACCAATCCGAATGGGAAACGTAAAGTAACTCTACCATATATGGGAATTGGACCAATATTGGCTACAAAAGGATGGACAATAGGCGGGATTATATCCCACTCTTGAGAAATTGGTGTTTGATTGTCAAGGGCAACTTTGAGGTCGATGGTTAGTGTAATTGTTCCTGTTGTTGTTAAGTCAAGTTTGTTTAGTTGAAATGCTTTATAATCGGCAATCAATGCAACTTGTGGTGTGCAATCTAAAATACCTTTATCAACAGTTATTAATATACCATTACCGCGATATATCTCTTTTCCACTAAAGTTTACTATAGTTGCTTTTGCGTCATTTGGTAAAACGCCTGCTTTCTTAAAATCATTTATATCAAACTTAACGGTTGTCATTAACATACCTTCTTGTACTGCATCTTCCAGTGAGGCTGGCTCTGTAATTGCAACAACCTCATTACCTTTTTGTCCCACCGCCGTTACTTTTCTTAGATAGCCCGTATCACCATTTTGTCCAACGACAATATCCCCTGTTGTTATTGGGACGGCACCCTGTGATGTTAGTGAAATTTGATCTGGTGTCACAGAAGTTACAGTTACACCAGGTAGTTTGTCCAAAATGACCACACCATCGCTAACCACGCCATTGTTGGGACAGCCCATAAAAAGGCTTAATACAACGGTTACTGAAATTAGCAACACTAACTTTCTCATATCTATCACCTCTTATTAAGGTTAAATTTTATAAACTCCATAATATTACTATACACAAATAAATTTAAAAAGTCAAATAAAATTTACACTTTCTTTTAAGTTTTTTATTGCTGTTTTATAAGAGGAATTTGAGAAAACATAAGAGCCTGCCACCAAAATATTAGCACCTGCTTTTATAACTTCTCCCGCCGTATATTGGTCTATTCCACCATCAACTTCCAGATCTTTATCTCCAATCATTGCCCGTATAGATTTAATTTTTCTAAGCATATCTGGAATAAATTTTTGTCCCCCAAAACCAGGATTAACAGTCATAACTAATACCATGTCTATATCTTCTACTAAAAATTCAATTCGACTTTCGGGTGTTGCTGGATTGAGGACTATACCAGCTTTACACCCGAGGTCTCTTATCTGGTTAATCAAACGATGTGGATGATTTGTCGCCTCAATATGAATAGTAATAATGTCAGCACCTGCATCTGCAAAAGTTTCTATGTATTCTTCTGGATTATCAATCATAAGATGTACATCCATCGGAACGGAACAATAACGACGTAATGATGCTACAATTGGAGGTCCTATGGTAATGTTAGGCACAAAATGTCCATCCATAACATCAAAATGAATATAGTCAGCCCCAGCATTTATCAACTGAGTTATTTCTTCTCCTAATTTACTAAAATCACATGAAAGGATGGAAGGTGCTATTCTAATTTTTTCTTCTTTTTTCATTTTATCTATACTCCATCTTGGTTATTTAGTATTTGGGTGATATCAAACGAGGTGGATTGCCTCCTTCTAATTCATAGGAAGCTACATTTATATTGTCAACAAAAATTTCAACAGTTGCTTTGCTGATATATGAGACCTTTATATTTATAGGGGTTCCGCGAACATATCTTATTTGAGATAATGTGTCGTAGAGTCTCGGTTTATACCAAACAAGTTCACGGTTCCCGTGTCGGTCGATAAGTTCAACGCGAACTTCTTTTACAGCCCAGTCCTCGTTCATGGTATAAGTCACTTCTGCTTGATAGCGAGCATCTGGGAGCGAAGTAGTTCCAGAGAGTTTTATTGTGTATATAACCATTTGGCCACGGACAATTGGTGTGTCTGGTGCTGGGTCCTGTTCAAGAACGATATCTGAAGGTGCCTCTGGAGAATCTGTGATATTTGGAACAAGATTAACGTCATAAGGCTTTAATAGTTCTTCAACTTCCTGTATAGGTTTACCTACAATATTAGGCATAATATATGTTTCTAATTGTTTTCCAGTACTAATAAGAAGATTTATCATAGTACCTTGACTTGCATCAGTATCTGGAGGTGGGTCTTGTGCAATAACAGTTTCAGGAACTTCATCCCTTGGAATCCTTGCTATGTTTCCTAATTTAAATTTACTGTTATATTCAATAATCTGTTGAGCCTCATTTAATAATTTTCCTCTTAAATCGGGAATTTTTTCAGTTGATGGACCTGCACTCACGACTGGAAACACTTTTCTACCGATACGAACGACCTTTCCAGCTTCAGGTTTTTGGCTGATAATGTAATATTTTGGGACAGTATCATGAACTACGGGTATGTACGGTCCTAATTCAAGACCCAATTCTGTTAGTTTTTTGGAAGCTTCCATTACAGGGATATCGGTTATTTTAGGGACAATGATATATTTTCCACCACTCAATGCTTGGGTATAAACATAATAACCTGTTCCTGCAATGACAGCGGTAAATATTATCAAAGCTAAAGACCACTGGATGAGCCATAAAATTAAACTAAAGAAAAATAGGACAAAGTTAATTATGGCTTTTGAAAGACTGTCAAAAAGAATCCGTCCCAAAGATTTTTTAGTGGTAGGGTTTGATATTGTCCTGTCTGAATTTTCCACGAATCAAGCCACTCCGGTGCATTTATAGGTATTAATTTTTTTTCTTTTATAAATTCATTCACTACTCCAAGAGTCTCATCTTCAGTAAACGTACATACAGAATATACAATAATTCCACCTTTTTTACATACTCGAGAGGCTTCTTCTAAAATCTCTTTCTGCAAATTAGGTAGTCGTTTTAACGCATCCTTTTTTATAGTATATTTAATATCTGGATTTCTCCTTAAAGTTCCCAAACCTGAACAAGGAGCATCTACGAGGATACGGTCGAAAGTTTCATTTGGGAACGGTAAGAATGTTCCGCTGGAACATATAGGGTATATGTTTTCACATTTTAATCTATAGATATTCTCAAAAATCCTTTGAATTCTTCCTGGATGAATTTCAACTGAAAAAATCTTGGATCTATTTTTTGTTAATTGGGCAATATGAGTTGTTTTGGTACCTGGGGCTGAACAGATGTCTAAGATAATATCCCCTGGTTGTGGGTTGAGGGCATGAACGCTTAACATAGATGCAGGGTCTTGAATTGTATATAACCCTTGTCTCATTAGAGGACAATTTGTTAATAAATATGTTGAATTGAGCGATAGTTCTTCAGGAATTGGGGTTAGGTGTTGTGCCTCAATACTAATTTTTTTTAATCGTATTTCTAACTCTTCACGTGTAATAAGCATTGTATTTGTTCTTATTGACATGAAGGGAATTTCAGAAACAGAAATAGCAAATTCTTCAACGTTCTCTTCACCAAATCTTTTTATAAATTCCTCTAAAATCCAAATGGGGATTGAATAACGAATGGATAGGTAATCTAAGAAATCGGTTTCCTTAGAAGGTAATTCGATATCTTCAAACTTTTCAGGTAGTTTTCTCAATACAGCGTTAACCATTCTGGCTAATCCTGCATGTCCAAAAATATGAGCAAGGTCAACCGATGTATGAACTGCGGCAGGAATAGTTACCTGAGAACAAAAATAATATTGAAAAACAGCAATCCTTAAAATATATAGAATAGGTCGTGGTAAAGTATCCAAAGTACTATTAAAGAACTGAGAGATAATGTAGTCCAATAAATCAAGATTGCGAATGGTCCCATAAACAATATGCGCAAAAAATCGACGACCTCTTGAACTATAAGCTTTCCTTTGAAGCGTTCTTGATATACATTCATCAATGGGTAATTTTGAGGTTTCCCATCGTAACAATGTATTGATTATTCCGGCTCGTACAATGTCGGCCTTTTCCATTTATACTATATCCTCAAATAGTTCGCCTACTTGTAAGTGATTTCCTTTTATATATTCATTAAATGGTAGAGGTTTTCTATTTGGCGCTTGTAGCATACAAATTCCAATAACTCCTTTGCCTGTGTTAACTAAACATTTATCCTTTTTTATTTCTAATATTGTCCCTGGTTTTTCACTATTATATATATTGTGATCATAATGTACTATTTCTGTCTTATGGATTCGTATGATTTCACCGTTTAATTTCGTAAATGCTATGGGCCAGGGAATACAACCTCGGACAAGGTTATGAATTCTTTGTGCATCCCATGCCCAATGAATAATACCATCTTTTTTCTCAATAAGATGACAATATGTTGCTTTTGATTCATCTTGTGGGATAAAAATAGCCTTTCCAGAATTAATTAGATGGATCGCTTCAACCATTAAATCAGCACCAATATGGGACAATTTTTCGGAGAGTTCTAAAGCATTCTCATTTTCATCAATCGGGACTTTTCTTTGAAGTAAAATATCTCCTGCATCCATCTTCATGGAGATTTTCATTACAGTTACACCAGTTTCTTTGTCTCCTTCTATAATTGCAGTTTGAATAGGAGAAGGTCCTCTCCATCGTGGTAATAAACTTGGATGTAAATTTATCATGTAACCAACTGTCGGAAGATTTAACAGGTCCTTTTTAAGAAAACTTCCAAAAGCGAATACAACACCAAGGTCAGGTTTTAAGTCTCTAAATATATCTAATGCTATAGGGTCATTTACATTCTCGGGTTGAAAAACAGGTAACCCCATTTTTTCAGCAGAAACTTTTATCGGGGGAGGAGTTAAACGAAGATGACGTCCACTGGGTCTGTCTGGCGGACAAACAACGCCAACCACCTTAAAGTTTGTGCAGACTTTTTCTAAGCAAGGTATTGCTATTTCAGGTGTTCCAAAAAATAATATTCTCACTAATCTAACAATCCTGGGATTTCTATTCCACCTGCGATTTCTTTCATCTTTTCTTTCGCAAGAACACGCACTTTTTCTGATGTTATGTTAATTGCTGATAGGACCATGGCTTCTATGAGGGATTTGTCTGCAAAGGCTTCTGAAAAAAGCTCTTCTGAAATTGATAAGTTTAATACCTCAAATTTTCCATTCATTTTTACTTTTACCATACCACCACCCGATTCTCCTTCGACTTCAACCTTTGCAAGTTCTTCTTTAAGTGTATCAATTTTTTGCTTTACTTGCATGGCTTCTTTTAATAAGCTTCCTAACTGCGAAAAATCCTTAAAATCAAACATAAAATGTCCTCAGCATTTAGCTTTAATTTAACAAAATAGGCTTATATTTTATCCCATATATCTAATATAAAGCAAAAATGAAAGTAAAAGTTTAGGATTAACTTATGTGTTAAAAAATAAGTAACAGTATTACCATTTTAATTTATCGTAATAACAAAACAAAAAGTTGTAATTTCTTCTTTTTGCTTATTATTGCCTTATAGACTTAATTTATAAGGGTTCTGAGTTGGTTTAATATAATTATCAATATAAGAGAATAGTAACTAATCCAATTTGAAATATAATGATAAATATGATAGAGTAATATAGTTGTATACTTAACGGTAAGTTAATACAAAAAACAAATTTTTAGGAGTAAGATTGTTATGAGCCATCATTACCGTGAAAAAATTAAAGAAATAGCCACAAGATATGGCTGTGACCGAGGATGCCTCATGAATATAGCCAAAGATGTTGTCAAAGAATTTGGTTATATTTCTGAGGAAATGGTCGAAGCCATGGCAATGTCGCTGAACATACCACTTGTTCAGGTTCGGGACATGGTTAGTTTTTATTCCTTTCTACCAAAAAAACCTTTAGGAAAGTATGTTATTCGACTGTGTAATGCAGTAGTTGAACGGATGAAAGGAGCCGATGAAGTAGGAAAAGCCTTTGAAAAAGAATTAGGAATTAAGTTTGGAGAGACAACTTCCGATGGGCTGTTTACTTTATTGCACACATCATGCATCGGATTGAGTGACCAGGCACCTGGAGCACTAATTAACTTTGTCCCGTTAACCAATTTAAAACCATCTGATACTAAACAGATTATTAAAGAGCTTAAATCGGGGAAGGATGTATCTGAATTACCGCAGGCAAGAGTTCAATTAAACTTAAAAAAGGAAGGCGACGTAATTTGTGCTCCATTGGAAAGTGGAATAGCGGTAAGAAAAGCATTAAATATGAAGCCTGAGGAAGTTATTGCAGAGATAAATAAATCACGCCTTCGTGGACGAGGTGGTGCGGGGTTCCCAACAGCAATGAAATGGGATTTTTGTCGGAAACAGAAATCGCCTATCCGATATTTGATTTGCAATGCAGATGAAGGCGAACCTGGGACATTCAAAGACCGTGTTATTCATACAGAATATCCAGACCTCGTTTTTGAAGGCATGACCATTGCAGGATATGCCATAGGAGCGAAAGAAGGAATTATGTATCTCCGTGGGGAGTATGCATATTTGTTAGAAAGTTTAGAAAAGGTATTAGCAAAAAGAAGACATTTAGGGCTTCTTGGAGAACATATTTGTGGTAGAGAGGACTTTAATTTTGATATTCGTATTCAATTGGGGGCAGGTGCTTATGTATGTGGAGAAGAATCGGCACTGATAGAATCGCTCGAAGGAAAACGTGGTGCTCCAAGAGATAGACCTCCATTCCCTGTCCAAAAGGGATATAAGAATGAACCTACCTCTGTAAATAATGTAGAAACATTATGTTGTACAGCACGTATTTTAGAAAAAGGTGGTGATTGGTTTGCAAAGATTGGTACAAAAGACTCTACAGGAACAAAAATGCTCAGTGTTTCGGGTGATTGTGAACATCCAGGAGTGTATGAGGTCGAATATGGAATAACAATAGAAAGCTTATTGGAACTGGTAGGAGCCAAAGATACCCAAGCAGTTCAAGTAGGTGGTGCATCTGGTAAGTGTGTAGCTCCGAAAGATTTTGGTCGGAGAATTTCATTTGAAGACCTTCCTACAGGTGGTTCCATTATGATTTTTGGCAAAAATAGGGATTTGTTAGAGTGTATGTATCAGTTTATAGAGTTTTTTGTAGAGGAGTCTTGTGGTTGGTGTGTGCCATGTCGTGCAGGAACCACACTACTCGAAAAGAAGTTAAGGCAAATTCTTGACGGTAAAGGCACAGCTCAAAGCCTTGCTGACTTGAGAAGAATAGCACAAACAGTTAAGGCTATGAGTCGTTGTGGATTGGGACAAACATCTGCAAATCCAATATTAACAACCATTTACGACTTTGCAGATCTGTATGCAGAAAAAATTAAGGAAGAAGATGGGAAATTGTTAACCTTTGATTTACAAAAAGCCATGAAAGTAGGAATAGAAGCAAGTGGAAGAACTATGGAAGGAGTAAAATAATGAGTAAAGAATTAGTTACTTTTACAATTGATGGTGTTGAGGTTAAAGCCTCGCCAGATAAAACCATCATTCAAGCGGCAGATGACGCCGGAATTTATATCCCGAGGCTATGCTATTTAAAAGACCTTCCTCCTGGAGGGCATTGTCGTGTTTGCACAGTAAAGGTAAATGGAAGGCCTGTTAATTCGTGTACATATCCGGTCGCAGAAGGGATTGTTGTAGAGAATGATACGGAAGAATTAAATAGTTTACGAAGAAACATTATTGAGATGTTATTTGTAGAAGGAAATCATTTCTGTCCATCATGCGAAGTTGCAGGAAAATGTGAGCTACAGGCTCTGGCATATCGTCTCGGATTATTAACGCCCCAGATGCCTTACTTATATGCTCAACGAGAGTTGGATGCTACCCATCCAGATGTCTATTTGGACAGGAATCGCTGTGTTTTATGTGGTCGTTGTGTAAGAGCATCTATGCATCTGGATAAGAAAAATGTATTTGGTTTCGAGAATCGTGGTATTAACATGCGTATTTCGGTGAATTCCAATGATGGACTAAAAGATACCAACTTGACCAAAGACGACAAAGCAATGTCTGTTTGTCCTACAGGATGTCTTGTAGTTAAACGGCAAGGATATTTGACTCCTGTTGGAAAAAGACCATACGACAAAAAACCGATTGGTTCCGATATAGAAACAAAAAAAGTGAAATCATAAACAGGAAAGGAATGGAGTTATGAGTAAACCTGTTATAGCAACAGCCCATTTTACAGGGTGTTTTGGATGTCATATGTCTATTTTAGACATTGACGAACGCATTTTAGACCTTGTTGAATTAGTGGAATTTAACAAGTCCCCTATAAATGATATAAAAAATTTTACTAAACCTGTGGATATTGGGATTATTGAAGGTGGTATAAGTAATGATGAGAATGCAGAGATACTGATGGAGTTTAGGAAACATTGTAAGATTCTGGTTGCCATTGGTGCATGTGCTTTAACTGGGGGAGTCCCTTCTATGAGAAATTTAGTTCCGTTAAAGGAATGTCTGGAAGAAGCCTATCTGAATGGACCCACAGTAAAGAGTGAGAATACAGGTGTTATTCCTAATGACCCAGATATCCCTGTTTTATTAGATAAGGTGTATCCCTGTCATGAAGTAGTCAAAATTGATTATTTCTTGCCAGGCTGTCCACCTTCAGCGGATACAATTTGGAATGCACTGGTTGCCCTATTAAAAGGTGAACCGTTAAGTCTTGATTATGAACTAATAAAATTTGATTAATTTCAGGAGGCAGTTCTATGAGCACAAAAACAACAGGAAGAAAAATCGTAATAAATCCCGTTACACGGGTAGAAGGACACGGGAAAGTTACTATCCTTTTAGATGAAAAAGGAAATGTGAAACAGACCCGTTTCCATATTATAGAATTTCGTGGATTTGAACGTTTTGTTCAAGGAAGGTTTTATTGGGAAGCCCCAACTATCGTTCAAAGACTTTGTGGAATTTGTCCTGTAAGCCATCATCTCTGTGCAGCAAAAGCAACTGATGTTATTGTAGGAGCAACAACGCTAACTCCTACCGCAGAAAAGATGAGAAGGCTTATGCACTATGGACAAACTTTACAGTCTCATGCACTACACTTTTTCCATCTTTGTTCTCCTGATTTATTATTTGGATTTGATGCACCGGTTGAACAAAGAAATGTGATTGGTGTGATAAAAGCGGACCCGGAAACGGCAAAAAAGGCCGTGTTATTGAGAAAATATGGTCAGGAGATTATAAAAGCCACTGCGGGGAAGAAAGTGCATGGGACAGGTGCTATTCCCGGTGGCATCAATAAAAATCTATCTATTGAAGAAAGAGATGGCTTTCTGAAGGATATTGATACCATTATAAAATGGTCTTTAGAGTCCGTTGAATTATGTAAAAAAATAGTAAAAGAGAAATTAGACTTTTTCCTTAAATTTGGGTATTTTGATTCCAATCATTTAAGTATAGTTCGTAAAGATGGCTGTCTTGACCTGTATGATGGTTTATTAAGGGCTAAAACAGCAGATGGAAAAATAATCTTTGATATGGTTAAGCCCGAAAATTATCTTGATTATATTGCTGAAGAAGTTCGTCCGTGGAGTTATATGAAGTTCCCGTTTATTCGTTCTTTGGGAAAAGAAAAGGGATGGTATCGTGTAGGGCCATTAGCAAGAATTAACAACTGTGATTTTATTGATACGCCATTAGCAGAGAAAGAACGACAGGAGTTAATGTCATTGACAGGTGGAAAGCCTATAAATGCTTCTATGGCATATCACTGGGCGAGATTAATTGAAATGTTACACTCTGCTGAGAAAATAAAAGATTTGTTAAACGACCCTGATTTGCAGGGGACAAATCTAATTACTCAGGGAACGAAACAGAAACGCGGTGTTGCATTGATAGAAGCTCCACGTGGAACATTATTCCATCATTACGAAATTAATGACAATGACCAGATTGTTCTTGCAAATCTAATTGTATCTACGACCAATAATAATGAACCTATGAATCAGGTTGTAAATGTTCTTGCAAAGGATTATTTGCAAGGGAAGTCTGAAATAACGGAAGGGTTGTTGAATACTATTGAAGTAGGTATTCGTGCTTATGACCCATGTTTAAGTTGTGCAACCCATGCGTTAGGACAGATGCCATTGCATGTGCAAATAATGAACCATGAAGGTGAGGTTGTTCATGAACGTATCAGAGGATGATAAAATACTTATCTTCGGATATGGGAATCCTGGGCGTCATGATGATGTGTTAGGACACTTATTTGTCCAACGTATTCAACAGATGACCCAAGTCAATATTGATACCGATGCAGATTACCAGTTAAATGTCGAATTGGCTGCTGAACTGGCAAACTATGATAAAGTAATATTTGTAGATGCAACGAAAGAAGGTGAAGAGCCTTTTTACATAAAGAGAGTATTCCCTTCTAAAGATATAACCTTTACAACACATTCTCTGAATGCAGAATCAGTAGTCGCTATTTGTGATGAATATTTTGGTTCTGCACCAGAAACATGGATGTTAGGTATTAGAGGTTATGATTTTACGATAGGTGAAGGGATTACTGAAGAAGCAAACGATAATCTTGAATTAGCATGGCAATATCTAAATAAAATATTAAATCAACAAAGGAGAAGGGAACATGGAACAAAAGAAAGTTATTCTTATTATTGATGATGACCCTGATATTCGTTCTGCATTAAGAGTTATGTTAGAATCCGCCGGATTTGTTGTCGGAGAGGCGGCTAACGGAGAAGAAGGTTTAAAGGCAGTTCAAAGGATACAACCAGATGCGGTTATCATCGACTTGATGATGGAAAATGTAGATTCAGGAAGTCAAGTTGCAACAAAACTTAAAGAAGATAAATATCCCGGACCGATGTATATGTTGAGTTCCGCAGGTGATGCGGTTCGATACAACATAGATGCCCGCGAGTTAGGACTGGCTGGGATTTTCCAGAAGCCTGTTGACCCGAAGGTTCTGATTTCGACATTAAAAGCAAAACTGGGTGTAGCATAATAAATAGCCCCTTTCTGACTAATATTAAAAACGGAGCTTTGCTCCGTTTTTTTATATAATAACTATTATATGAATTCATATTCTGAAGGAAATAAATGACAAATTCGACTGGGAAATATTCTCAATCGATATTATCTAAACTAATTCGTTTTTTTCTTCGTGATGAAGAAGGTTCGTTCCCTGTTTTTTTACATAGCCTTCGATTAGAAGACCAATTATATGACTTTACGATTGTTCGATTTCTTGTTTCCTTTTTAATTGTTGTAGGTTCACTTTTTGCGAAATATGTGTTAAAAATTTATGAGTTAAATCACAAGGCTTTAATTCTGTTAGCGATTCTTCTATTTCTTGTGAATACAGTAAACTTTGCAATTGCATTTCCAGCAAGAAAGAAAAAGGAAAAATCAAAAAAATATCATCTTTTGCTTGTTGTTATTTTACATTTATCAATAGCCACTGATTTTTTATTTCTAACAATTGCTATATGGTTAATTGGGGGTGTATATTCTCCTTTTCAGACATTTTTTATTTTTCATGTAATCATAACCAGTATTTTGTTTAGCCCTTTAATTGCGTTTGTTTATACAGCTTATGGGTATTTACTTTTTTTAGCATTAGCAATTGTTAGTTGGCAACAATGGATTCCCCCTATTTACCCAATAGGAGCAGTTCCATCAAATGTTCCACCTACGGGGACATATATCATAACGGTGGCTGTTGTTCAAGGGTTGTTATTCTTTTTGACCGCATCACTTACAACTCATTTGATGTATTTCCTGAGAGAAGGGCAAAGACAAATTGTAAGAATTAACAAAGATTTGGAAAGGTTATGTGATCAGAGAAAAGGATTTTTGCAAATAGCCTTACATAATTTAAGGGCTCCCATTTCTGCAATAGCCATGCATTTGCAGAATTTACTTTATGGTTATGGAGGAGAACTAAATGAAACGCAACAATCTTGGGTTCAACGCTCACTAACACGAATTGATGAATTGGTATCCTTTCTACATGACTTAGAAAATCTTTCTGTAATGGAAAATGCTGACTTATTAAGAGAAGCAAAAGAATTTGAGTTAAATAGCCTCATTGAAAAAATTCTTGAAGAAAATCAAGATTTAATAGCAAGTAAGAAACATACAATAAAAGTGGATTTGCCTGAAAAAAAGATATATATATTAGGTATTCAACGGCTAATACGTGAGGCTATTCTTAATTTTTTAACAAATGCTATCAAATACACTCCACAGAATGGCAAAATAATTGTTCGAGTATTTACTCATTCCTCTTATGTGAGAGTTGAAGTTGAGGATAATGGGATTGGTATATCACAAGAAGATATACCAAAACTATTTAAAGAGTTTGTTAGGTTAAAACAACAGAAAATTGAAGGAGTTGATACTACGGGTTCTGGTTTAGGCTTATATATCGTTCGTCAGGTTATCGAGAGCCATGGGGGAAGGGTGTTTGTAAGAAGTCAGCTCGGCAAAGGAAGTATTTTTGGCTTCGACTTACCTATAGCACGAAGAAAATGAAACATTCTTGTGATTAATGAAGTCTACAAGCACCAAATAATCTACAATAATCAATTGTTGATTATAAAAATGTTGTAGAAATCTGTCACAGAAACTTTTTAATCCAATACAAATTACACGATATATAATAAGGTAGTACAATGGTGAATTATTACAAAAGAATGCTTGTTCGTTTTATAATTTTTGCATTATTTGGTTTAGTTTTAGAAGTATTTATGTCGAGTATTGATGGTTTGATTTTTAATAATAATGTGAATTTAAGAGGGCATACATCCCTATGGATGATATTTGATTACGGTTTGATAGGAATTTTAACTCCATGGCTTAGGAATCCTATGAGAGCAAAAGGTATTCCTTTCCCCTTTAGGGCATTTGTTTACATGTTGATAATTTTTATTGTGGAATATTTCTCGGGTATTCTATTTCATAAAGTTTTAGGTTTAAGTATATGGAGTTATTCACAATTCCGTTATAATCTTCATGGACAAATCACATTAGAATTTGTTCCTGTATGGTATACATTAAGTTTAACAATAGAAAAACTATATGAATGGGTTGATAAAGCCTCCTGGACTATACTCACAAAAAATCCCGAAGGATATATATCTGATTAGGGAGGTACTTTTATCTATAATAATAGTAAAACCATTTTTTATGTATAATTAAGGCAACAAGGGTGGTTTATGAAGAAAACAGAAGTAGAAATTATAAAAGAGTTTTTTGTTGAAATAGCGCCTTATATTGTTGATAGTTATAAAAGGAAAGAGGAATTAACTATCTCAACGAAAAGAGATGCAACAGACTTTTTGACAGAAGTAGACCTCTTTGTTCAGAGCTCTTTTGTGAAAAAAATAAAGAAGATTTTTCCTGAAGACCTTGTTATCGGTGAAGAGGCTGGTTTCTCACAATATAGTGAAAATTGTAAAGAGCGTGTTTGGATTATTGACCCTATAGATGGAACTGCAAATTTTGTAAGGAGTTATTTCCCAGCATTTGCAGTAGCGATTGCATTTGCAAATAAGGGTGAATTGGTTTGTTCTGGTGTTTTAGTACCTATTACAGGAGATGTATTTATTGCTGAAAAGGGGAAAGGAGCATGGCGTAATGGACAAAGGATAGAGGTTTCTACCAAGAAAGATTTAAATGAGGCATGTGTCCAATTGGATTTTGGTAGAAAATCGTCAAGAAAAGAAAGACTCCCTTTTTTCATAAATCCATTGCTTTACTTTGGACAGGTTCGTTGTATTGGCTCTGCAATATTAGCGTTAATACAGGTCGCTATGGGAATTGCAGATGCTTATGTTCATGCTTCATTGCAACCGTGGGATTTTTTAGCTGGCAAATTGATTTTGGAAGAAGCACATGGAAAAATTACACAAATAGATGGAACGCCTGTTCATTTATTTTCAAAAAATAATGGAATTATTGCAACGAATGGTTATATTCATGAAGAATTGCTAAACATTTTAAGTGAAACCTTAAAATAGTTTCCTTTTTAGGCATGAATTTAACTAATGAGTTTTTATAAGAGGTTTATTATTGATAAAGGGATAGTATTCGTTTAATTGCTTCAGGTTTGGCATGGACTGCATCATAAAAATCTGTAGAATTACATCCACATTTTGTCGCATCGAAACTACCGTAAACAGGTATATCAAATGAACTAAAAACTTTCCTCATATATTTTTCTACATCAATGATGATTTTATATATTTTATTTTGAGAAAGAATCTCATACGAACGTGGATGAATAGGGATAAAAATTACTTCTATTTCAACGCCATCTTTTTTTACGATTTTCAAGAAATTTTCAAAAATTTGTTTTCGAGTTGGGTCTAATATCCTGTAATTGATTAAACCTTCGGGATGTTTAAAGGCATAACGTTCCGCTTTTAATTCAATTTCCTGTTGTGTCCTTTGACGGCGTGAGGATTCATAAATAATGCTACCATCTGGTCGAATAACCTTTTCTTCTGTTTCATAATGTTCAATAGGCTTAGGACGAGGAATTTTACCTACTACCCATGCAGGAAGAAATCGAATAGATTCTTGAAAATAACCTGGAGAAAGTATCTGAAAATACCGTGGGTCTATCCATTTAACAATAAGGTCTTTTAACGTAGTATTTTGGACTATTTCCATACGTTCCATAGCATTGTCAAACTCTTGAAATAGATGAAAGTTACTTTTCGCATACGCATTAAAATAATGAAGGTCAGGGCATAAAATAAGTTTTTCAGGAAGTTGTTTAGCTTCGTAAAGTACCTGATAATTTGCAATAATATCTTCTAAATTTGCGGAAGGAAGACTACAATTTAAAATATGTTTGTTTGGGAAGAAAGAAGAATCAATAATCATTGCACGACTCGACCCCATTATAATAATGTCTGGTTTTCCCTGCATTAATAAAATTCGTTCTTTAATAATTTTACGATAATCTACGTTAATAGCATTTATAACACCATAACCCTCATTAAGCCATTGGGCAATTTGTTTTTCCTGACTTTTTCTCAACAGTCCTGCAGGGTCAATTAGAACATTTACGGAAATAAAGAAAATGAAAAAGGGAATTAGGAGGATAATTGGTAGTATTTCTTTGAACAAAGCATGTCTCATAAATGTCCCTTAGAATTGAAAATATATAAAGGGTGAACTATTCCAAACACCATAAAATGCAATTAGAAAAAGGAAGATATAATAGCACGTCCATCGCAATACCATATTCCGTTGTTCGAGTTTTTCTCGCAATGAAATACCATAAGATTGAAATGCTTCAACTACTATTAAAAATAGCAATGATACTATTGCGGTATTAAATTCTTGTTCCGTAGGCATACCTAAACTAACGACAAAATCATCAAAATCCAATCCACGGGTAGGATTAGTCCAACCTGTTAGGAGGTGCGACCAGATATAAAATACATCACCTATTTTTTCCGCACGGAACGGAACTCCAAAGAACAAAAAAATAGAGTAGGTCATTAACATTTGTATTCCTTGATGTATTTTAGGGAAGTGGGTCAAACCAATTTTTTCAATAATGATTTTCCGTATATCACGGGTCAAAAGGGATAAGACAAGGCACACACCCATTAAAAATCCCCAGAAGATGTAAGTCCAATTTGCTCCATGCCATAAACCACTTAGAGTAAAAACAATGATTAAATTTCTACATGTATTAAGAGTGCCATATCGACTACCTCCCAAAGGGTAAAAGACATAATCTCTAAACCAGTTCATTAGGGAAATATGCCATCTCCTCCATAGTTCAGGGAAAGAACGAGAAAAATAAGGTCGCTCGAAATTTTGTATGAGATTAATTCCCAATATTTTTGCTGACCCTACTGCAATGTCAGAGTAACCAGAAAAATCACAATATATTTGCCAACTGGAAAAAATCATTGCAAAAAGGAGTCCTGGTCCTTGATGCGATTGTGGATTAGCAAAGACATAAGCGGACATCATACCTAATCTGTCTGCCACTACAACTTTTTTGAAAAGTCCCCATGCCATCAATTTTAAGCCATCACTTACACGTTTTATATTAAAATCGTGAGATTGTTTAAGTTGTGGGATTAATGTATCCGCTCTTTCAATCGGACCAGCCACTAACTGAGGAAAAAAAGTAACATAGAGGGCAAAAATACCAAAATGTTTTTCAGGTTTTATTTTACGTTTATAGACATCAATTGTATATGCTAAAGTCTGGAATGTATAAAAAGAGATACCAATCGGTAGCAGAAGGGAAGAGTAATGCATATTTATAGGGATATTTAGAGAAATGGACAATTTTTCGATGCTGTCCATAAAGAAATTATAGTACTTGAATGTAAAAAGTATTCCCAAATTTACAATAAGACTACATAAAAGGATTAATTTTCGTTTATATTCAGTTTCGGTTTTTCCCAATAATAGCCCACTAATATAATCCACAATAGTTGAGGCAAACAATAATAAGACATAAATGGGTATCCAGGCCATGTAAAAGTAGTAACTTGCGATAAGCAATAAAATCCAACGGAATTTATGAGGTAATAGAAAGTAGAGGGTAACTACAATAGGAAAGAATATCGCAAAATGAACAGAATTAAAAAGCATAGTATTATGTATTTATGATTAATTGTTTATATATTTTTGTGTTGTTATTTGTATTGTTTCTTCTATGTCTGGGTAAATTTCTAATATAAATTCCCACTTTCCACCTAAATTTTCAATTTTCAAAAGAAGGGTATTATAACCATTCATTAAATCCGATGTAAAAGAATCTGTTCCAGATTCACACGTCATACCTTCTTTAGTGAATCGTGAATAGACCTCTTTTCCATTCAAAAACACTTTTCCACCATCATTCATACCTAATTCAAACAGTGCATTTTGTTTTTCTTTTGAATAAATATACGTGAAAGCATAAACAATACCTGGTTCTAAACCAAATATTTCATGAAGTTTAACCTTCGTAGATTTATTTTTTGATGAATTGAAAGGAACAATTTTAATATCGTTATATATTTTTTTAAGTTTATTTATATCTGTATTTATTGGTATTTCTGCTTTTTCTTCTCCACCTAAAACTTCTAAATAGTCTTTATTGAAGCCTTCACGAGAAATTTCGGGATTGGTTGATGTATCTATCGGTGGGTTTGGGAAAGGACCTAACAATGTCCAATCTAATACAAAATTAGTTTTCGGTGTTCCTACATTGTCTCTAATGATAATGTTGGCAGATTTTAATGTGTTATTTGTGATTTCAAAATTACCATGACTTATATTAGAATTAATAATTCCTGAACGGATTCTGGGTCCTAATTGAATAATAGGTTTTTCAATAGAGGTTCCAATAAATTCGCAATTAGATATGATTAGATAGCGATTATTAGCGCTGATACATGGAAATCCTTTAGAGATACGGTCCCAACCACTGAAATGACAGGCATCAAAGGTAACACTTCCGTGTCCTTCGGTGAGAACTTGATAATCTAAGTCTTTTGTACCCCAGAAACCACAGCCAACAAATTTAACGGGACCTCGATTAGAGGGACTTACTACAACCTTTGCCATAAAAGATGAGTTTAGAAAGGTTATGCCTGCATTTTCCATTGCATTCTCTACTTTTATAGCACATGGAGTAATATCCATATAACAATGGGTATATGTCCCACTTCCAGGTAAATATTTTGTTATATTTCTATTTTCATCGTATATAGGTCCAGCAATGAATTGCATACCAATTGAGTAAAAGATACTAAAAAGGTTATAGCCCATTTCTCCATCGGTTTTGCCTATAATAAAGGCAATTCCTTCTCTTTGAGTAAATTTCCAGAGAGGGCTATTTGGATTTAAATCCCAGAATGGCCAAAAATGAATATCTTCGATTCTACCTACATCATAACATTGATTGATGTAAAGGCCACGGTATAGGGGATATGCATGTATATTTTTTATTTTATGTCTACCTGCTGGAAATGTTCCGAAATCAATGGCTTTATATGGATTGATAAGTGTTAAATCTAATAGAGAAACATCATCGGCAGAGCCATTACATTGTATTGTCCATGGGTAGGGGATAGGTGGGTCTGTTTTTGTTTGTTCGGGATAAAAAACCGCAAAACCTTTCAATATAGAACTTGTATTAACCCGAATAAAAGGTGTTCCATCGGCTTCTCCTTTACCAGCAACAGCAAGTAAAACGCTACCTGCTTTTGTTGGTTCTCCACGGAAAGGAGCACGCCATATCCCTTCAAGGGTTACATTTTCAGGTATAATCAAATTCCCTTTAATGAGATATGAACCAACAGGTAAGAACACTATTCCTCCATTTTTTTCACCAGCCACATTTAGAGCATTTTGAATGGCCTCTGTATCGTCAGTAATCCCATCACCTTTTGCACCTAATTCTTTCACGTTATAAACATCTGAATAAGAAATTTTTTCTCCGTATGATAAAAAGGAAGATAGAGTAAATATAATAAAAGGGATTATGATAATAGTTAGTTTTTTTGTAAAGGAAGTGAGCACGTCAAAATGTCCTTTGAGCTATCCTTTAACCACAAAATTTATTAATTTTCCTGGAACATATATCTCTTTAACTATTTGTTTGCCTGTTAAATGAGGCAATATCTTTTCCTCTTTACGGGCTTGTTCCAGAATTTCTTTGTCGCTCGAATTTACAGATATTGTAATTTTCCCTCTTAATTTTCCATTTACCTGAATGGGTATTTCTATAGTATCTTCTTTGATAAGGTTTTCGTCATATTCGGGCCAGGGTTCGTATGCTAATGTCTGATTATGTCCTAACTTTTGCCATATTTCCTCAGCGATATGAGGGGCAAATGGTGAGAGAATAAGTATAAATTTTTCACCAATATGTTTATCAATTTTCTCTGTTTTGTTTGCGGAATTTGCAAATTCCATCATTTTAGCGATAGCGGTGTTGAATTGGAGGTTTTCAATGTCTTCAGATACAGCCTTGATTGTTTTGTGCAGTTCTTTTTCGATAGTAGGGTCACCGCCAGAAGAAACAAATCGTGTGGAAATATTCCCGTTATCATCGACGAAAAGTGTCCAAATTCTTCGTAGAAACCTATAAACACCTTGAATTCCTTCATCTGTCCATGGTTTGTCTCTATCTAAAGGTCCCATAAACATTTCATACATTCGCATAGCATCCGCACCGTATTTTTCAATAACTTCATCTGGATTTACCACATTGTAGCGGGACTTGCTCATTTTCTCGATTTTTGTTTCCACAGGTATATCTGTGCCTTTAACATACCATTGACCGTCTCTTTGTTCGACCTGATGAGGATAGTAGTATTTTCCATTTTTATCCTGATATGAATAGGCAAGAATCATCCCTTGATTAAAGAGTTTTTTAAAGGGCTCTTTAGTAGAAACATAACCTGCATCGTAGAGTACTTTATGCCAGAAACGTGAATAAAGTAGGTGCAACACTGCGTGTTCTGCACCACCAATATATAGGTCAACAGGCATCCAATATTGTTCTGCTTCTTTTGACCATGCTTCCTTATCATTTTGAGGGTCAACGAATCTGAGGAAATACCAGCATGAACCTGCCCACTGTGGCATGGTGTTTGTTTCACGTGTAGCAGGTTGACCTGTTTCGGGGTCAATAGTTTGAACCCAATCTTTGGCACGTGCAAGAGGTGGTTCTCCTGTTTCTGTTGGTTTGTAATTATCTAATTCAGGGAGGAGGACAGGTAAATCTTTAAGAGGAACTACTTTAACTGTTCCATCAGCAAGTCGAATAATCGGGAAAGGTTCTCCCCAATATCTTTGTCTTGAAAAGAGCCAGTCACGAAGTTTGTAGTTTACTGTTGCTTTACCTAAACCCTTTTCTTCTAACCATTTTGTGATTTTTTTCTTTGCTTCTGGGACTGTAAGCCCATTGATTAATGGTGAATTGACAAGAATTCCATCGCCTGTGTATGCTTCTTTTGAAATATCACCGCCAGAAACGACCTCAATGATAGGAAGGTTATATTTTCTTGCAAATTCGTAGTCACGGGTATCGTGAGCAGGTACAGCCATAATTGCACCGTAACCGTATTCTGCTAATACATAATCAGCAATCCAAATAGGTATCTTTTCATTATTTACTGGGTTTATAGCATAGGCACCCGTAAAAACACCTGTTTTTTCTTTCTCATCTTTCATCCGTTCTTGGGCACTTTTCTTTGTAGATTGTTCTACATATTTTTTTACTTCTGCCATATATTCGGGCTTTGTTATTTCTAATACGAAGGGATGTTCTGGAGCCAGTACGCAATAGGTAGCACCAAAAAGGGTATCAGGACGTGTAGTAAATACTGTAAATTTCATATTGGTTCCATCGATACCAAAGTCTACGTCTGCTCCTTCACTTTTCCCGATCCATTCTCTCTGCATGGCTATTATTCCAGGTGGCCAGTCTAATTCATTAAGGTCTTCTAATAATCTCTCAGCATAAGCGGTAATTTTTAGCATCCATTGTCTCATCAGTTTTTTTTCGACGGGGTCTCCTGTTTCAACGTATTTGCCATCTTTAACCTCTTCATTTGCTAAAACAGTTCCCAAAGCAGGGCACCAGTTCACAGGGGCTTCGGTTTCATAGGCAAGTCCCCGTTCAAATAAGACAGTGAATATCCATTGTGTCCATTTATAATAAGAGGGGTCAGTGGTGTTAATTTCACGGTCCCAATCATAAGAAAGGCCAAGTGCCTGAATTTGTCTACGGAATGTGTCGCAATTCTTTTTTGTTACAACTGCTGGATGTTCTCCTGTTCGCACAGCATGTCTTTCAGCAGGCAAACCAAATGCATCCCAACCCATCGGATGTAATACATTAAACCCTTTCATTCTTTTATATCGTGCCACTATATCAGTAGCAGTGTATCCTTCAGGATGTCCTACATGGAGCCCATCTCCACTGGGATAAGGAAACATGTCTAAAACATAGTATTTAGGTTTAGAATAATCAATAACAGATTTAAATGTTTTATTGTCAAGCCAGTATTTTTGCCACTTTTTTTCTATCTTAATGTGGTTATATATGCCTTCAGACATAAAAAACACCTCCAATATAAATATGATTAACAAAGGAATAAAAAGAAATTAAATAAATTATAGCAATTTTTATATAGTTTTACATAAAAGGGAATATGGGTTTTTAACTTAGTTAGATAGTTATGCAAGTTGTTTCGGGAAGACTACCTCGAACACCTGTTTCATGTTCTCGACGAAAATGAATTTTAGGCTTTTTTTGATTTCATTCGGTAGTTCTCTAATGTCTTTTTCATTTTCTTTTGGAAGGATAACTTCACGAATACCTAAGGTGTGCGCCGCAAGCAATTTTTCACGGATTCCGCCTACAGGCAATATTCTGCCTGTAAGAGTAATTTCACCTGTCATAGCTACCCCTTCTTTTATGGATTGCTTTAAGAGTGATGACAAAATAGATACTGCTATAGTAATGCCAGCAGATGGACCGTCTTTTGGGATAGAAGCCTCAGGTGCGTGCACATGAATATCTAATTGCTTATAAAAATCAGGGGAGAGTTTAAAATGCGAGGCATTGGCACGAATATATGTTAAGGCAGTTTGTGCTGATTCTGTCATAACCGAACCTAATTGACCTGTGCAAAGAAGGCTACCCTTCCCTTTCATGATGCTTGTCTCTATAATTTGAACTATTCCACCGTATGGAGTCCAAGCCAATCCTACTGCAACGCCACTGCTTAGATTTTTTATTGTTTGAGAACGTGAATATATAGGTGGTCCTAAAATGTTTTCTACTTCTTCTTGTGTGAGGATAATTGGTGGCTTTTTTACATTTGTTACAATCCAGCGAGCCACTTTTCTTATGATTCCTGATATCTGACGTTCTAATTCACGAACCCCAGATTCTTCTGTATATTTAGATATTAAATAGCGAATAGTATCAGGTTTAAAAACAAGGTCCTTTTTATGTAATCCTGCTATTTTTATTTGTTTCGGGATTAAATATTTTATGGCAATTTCAAACTTTTCATTAGGAGTATAGCCTGGAATTTTAATAATTTCCATACGGTCATAAAGAGGAGGAAGAATATCATATTCGTAATTTGCAGTGGCAATGAAAAAGATTTCTGATAAGTCAAACTCAACATCGAGGTAATGGTCCATGAAATATTTGTTTTGTTCAGGGTCTAAGACTTCAAGTAATGCGGAAGCAGGGTCACCACGAAAATCGTTCCCAATTTTATCAACTTCATCTAATACAAAAACAGGGTTTATTACATTTGCCTTTTTTATATTCTGAATTATTCTGCCTGGCATAGATGCTACGTATGTGCGCATATGTCCTCGAATTTCTGCTTCGTCACGAATACCTCCTAATGACATACGAATAAATTTGCGGTCTAATGCTGATGCAATTGAATTGCCGAGGGAGGTTTTCCCAACACCAGGAGGTCCCACAAAGCATAGAATAGGACCTTTAGTTAGGTTTCCACTTAATATTCGAACAGCGAGAAAATCAAGTATGCGGTCTTTAACTTTGTCTAATCCAAAGTGATTTTTATCCAAAATTTTTTTGGCACGGTTAAGGTCCATTTGGTCTTTTGTTCGTTTATCCCATGGAAGACTGCATAACCATTCTATATATTCTCGAATAGTTGATGATTCAGGGCTAAATGTTTGTAGTTTTTCTAATCGTTTCAATTCAGAGTTGGCTTTTTCTAAAACATGGGGAGGAAGATTTGTTTTATTTATAAGTTGTTTTAATTCTTCAGTGTCTGAGAAATAATCAGAAAGCCCTTGTAAATCAATACCTGATTCGGTTTGATTATCTGTGAGCCATGGTTCCGAGCCGTCATCGGTGTATTCCTTTATACTTGTGGATAGCAATTTTTCTTCTTGTGATAGTCGATTCTCTCGGATTAAGTATTTTGCTATTTTTTTGAGAAGAGAGGTCAATGAAAGTGTTTCCAACAAATTTTGTCTTTCTAAAGTATGAATATGTAAATGAGTACAGATAATGTTGGAAAAGTCTTCATATGACTCACATTCTCTAAGGGTATTTAGTACTTCGATAGGTATTTTTGTGTTTTCTGTAATATATGTTTTAAATTCTTTTAATATAAGAGAACGAAGAGCTCGTAATTCTTTATTACGATTAAGATTTTGTTGTGGAAATTCTAATGAGATTTGTTCAATTTTTGCTGATATGAAGGGTTCGAATTGTTTCCATTCTTTTATGTGTCCTCTTGAAAGTGTTTCAACAAAAATTTTTAGAATCCCATTAGGAAGTGCAAGCGTTTGCTGGATTTGTGCAATAACTCCTGTGTTGTGGTAGGCTTCTTTTTCTTTTGTGTCATCTGCTTTTTCTTTGGATAAGACGATAAATATTAATTCAGAAGAACGAATAGACTCCTCTATTGCACAAACGGAGGTCTCTCTTGAAACCAGTAATGGTGTTGTTGTTTTTGGGAAGAGGACAATATCATGGACAGGAAGGACAGGTAGTTCGAATATTCTGTTTGCGTTGATTATGGTGCTTTTACTCTTTTGTTTTTTAGATTTCATAAAAATAACCCAGCAGATAAAATAAATTATATCCAGATTTGTGTTTGTGATAGTTGTGAAATATAACAGTGAAACGAGATATTATACTAATCTTTAAGCTGATGCGGTGTTCTTTTTAATATCTTCTTTATTGTGAATATCACTTTCGTATACGAAAAGAGGTTCCTCAGACTTTGTAATAACTCCAGGAGTAATGATGCATTCACGAATATCTTTTCTCGATGGAAGTTCAAACATAACGTTAAGCATAATCTCTTCTAATATACTGCGAAGACCACGTGCTCCCGTTTCTCTATTGATTGCATAATCAGCAATGGCTTCTATTGTTTCTTCAGGAAAATGTAATTTAACATTTTCTAATTCAAAAAGTTTTTCATATTGTTTTGTAATCGCATTTCTTGGTTCGACAAGAATCTTTTTCAAGTCGTTTTTATTAAGTTCGTGAAGAGTTGCCACTACAGGAACTCTACCTACAAACTCAGGTATCATACCGAATGCAATTAAATCCTCAGGCTTTACCATGGATAGCAGTTCACCGATACTATAATCTTTCTTTGACTTAATGTCTGCTTTAAATCCAATGATATTTTTGCCGACACGTTTTTGAATAATCCGTTCTAATCCATTGAATGCACCACCACAAATGAAGAGGATGTTTTTCGTATCAACTTGAATGCATTCTTGTTGTGGGTGTTTTCTACCACCTTGTGGTGGAACATTTGATATAGTTCCTTCTAAAATCTTTAGTAAAGCCTGTTGGACACCTTCACCAGACACATCACGTGTAATTGATGGACTATCACTCTTTCGTGCTATTTTGTCAATTTCATCGATATAAACAATGCCTGTTTCAGCACGAGCAATATCAAATTCAGCATTTTGTAGTAATTTTAGAATAATATTTTCTACATCGTCACCTACATAACCTGCTTCAGTTAAAGTAGTAGCATCAACAATCGCAAATGGGACATCAAGCATGCGGGCAAGAGTCTCTGCAAGTAATGTTTTTCCACTTCCAGAAGGACCAATAAGTAAAACATTGGATTTTTGTATTTCTACACCTTGAATTTCACCACCGTAGGCAATTCTTTTATAGTGATTATGAACAGCCACTGATAAAATGCGTTTGGATTGCTCCTGCCCAATAACATACTGGTCTAAAAATTCTTTAATTTCACGAGGTGTAGGTACCTTTACTGTTCGTCTGTGTCTTTTTCTGTTTTGGTCATCTCTTATAATATCAGCACAAAGACGAACACACTCGTCACATATATTAACATCAGGTCCAGCGATTAGTTTAGAAACTTCATTGTGTTTCTTACCACAAAACGAACAGGTTGGAATCTCCGATTTGATACGTGAATGATTCATAGTATAACTCCAAACAAATCATTTTAAGTTACTTATATATATAATACCATAAAATTGATATTACGTTTACATTACATTGTCAAGAATAAATATTATATACTATTTTAACACTTTTGTCAAGAGTTTACTGATAGAATTTAAAATAAAAATGGCGTTCCCGGAGGGAGTTGAACCCCCAGCCTCTTGGTCCGTAGCCAAGCGCTCTATCCAATTGAGCTACGGGAACACCGTATAAAAACATTATTAAATTGAGAATAAAAGTATATCAGTTTTTATTAAAATATTTCAAGCGGAAGGATGTTTATTTTTTTTGGTCAAGTCTGACTTGTCTTGCTTCTTATTGAAGTGATTTACATTTAAACTTCATAATATAATAAACTTAATTGGTGCAAAATAACGAACAATAAAAAATAAGGATATATGAATATGGTTACAAAAGAGCGTGTTGAAAAACTGTTAAAAGAAATGCAAAATCATTTATTTAATGAACTACTCCCTTTCTGGGAAACGCATGGTGTAGATGAGGAACATGGTGGTTTTTTGACATATCTTGACCGTGAAGGCAGACCTACAGGAGAAACAAAGAAGACGCTTATTTGTCAAGCACGAATGATTTATACTTATTCATCTGCACATCGAGCTAATTTAGGTGATGGAAAATACCTGAAAATAGCAGAGCAAGGGGTTGAATTTCTAAAGAAACATTTTTGGGATAATCAGTATAAGGGATGGATTTGGATAACAGAAAAGGATGGAACTCCGATTGATCAGAGCAAAATTATGTATGGACAGTCTTTTGGTATTTATTGTTTGAGTGAATATGCAATGGCATCGGGTGATGAAGAAGCCCTTGAACTTGCGGAGGAAACATGGAGAACGATTAAGGCTCAGGCTGTAGATATTGCACACGGTGGATTTGGCGAATTTTTTGAGAGAGATTGGACACCTAAAAAACCAGGTGTATATGGTGGAGATAGAAAATCATTTGATGTTCACATGCATCTAATGGAAGCATTTACAAACTTATATGAAGCGACAGGATCACCAAAACATAAACAAGATACCATGAATGTAGTTAAATTAATTTTTGATAAAATGGTTCATCCTGAATATGGAACAGGAATGGCACAGTTTAGTTTTGATTGGAAACCTTTACGGGCTATTATATTTAAGAATGTTTGGGGTTCTGACCGTGATGCTGATGACCCTGAAGGCAGGCCTTTAAATAATACCAGTTTTGGTCATAATGTAGAATTTTGTTGGTTGTTAAATCATACATTGAATATTCTTGGTGAGGATGTAGAACCCTATAAAGAAAAAATGAAAAAGATGTTTGACCATTGTATAAAATATGGAATTGATTGGGAAAAAGGGGGTGTTTATTGTGAAGGTCCTAATGATGGTCCTGCACGAGAAAGAAATAAAGAATTCTGGCAGCAAGCGGAAACACTTGTGGCTATGTTAGATGCTTACCTGTTATTTGGTGATGAAAAATACTTTGACGCATATGAAAACGTTCATCGTTTTGTTATGGATTATGTTATAAATCATGCTGTTGGGGAGTGGTTTCCATTATTTGATGAAAACAATAATCTTTTGTGGGATTATATGGCACATGCATGGAAAATCAACTATCATACTGTCCGTTCTGCTATACAATCGGAGAGGAGATTAGCAAAAATCCTCGCAAAAATTAGTTAAGTTAATATATATCTAATTTGCCAATATTTTGTTAAAAATTATTTGCAAAGAGTTTGTGCATTGAACAATTATATATCCAAATACAGAGAATATTTCCTTATATCTTTTCTCGTCTTTGTTGCTTTTGCTTTACGTTTATACCGTATTACAGAACAGTCTATATGGCATGAAGAGTATGTCTATATAGCAAATATAAAAATATGTGATCTGTGGACAAATATTAAATTACTGTTTATAAATGTTCCTGAATATGGACTCTCACCTGCAGGATTAGTTCTATATTTCTTTTGGGTACGTATTTTTCCGAATACCATTTGGATTTGGAGACTTTTACCTATCTGTTTTGGAATATTATCTATAATTCTCCTTTATTTTTTGGGGAAATGGGTAAAAGATTGGAAGGTTGGCTTCCTTGCAGG